>ERZ779643.247-NODE-247-length-49179-cov-6.870654_pt1 | contig 49179 bp, 43 predicted proteins | sample MGYA00511564_ERZ779643 | MGnify/ENA primary metagenome ERZ779643 (study PRJEB29588, sample SAMEA2147114) | human gut metagenome | biome: human gut; feature: human-associated habitat; material: faeces | place: Denmark | collected 2008/2010 ...
AGGAATTTAAGAATTTTCATAATGCACTGCAAGCAGATGCCTGGGATACGTTGCCAATTTCCGGTGCATTATTGAATAGCGGCATGATGGCTATATATGGAATGGGCGTTTCAACAGAGAGGCAAGTTTTGTTAGGCGTAGGAACTGGTGTAGCAATAAATGTTATTGTGGATAAGAAAAAAATTGAATTAAAAGCAGAAGAAGAAACACAAGAGGAGGAATCTGCGGAATGATACTTGAGTGGATATTAGATATAACAATATTCATTCTTATTATTGAATTATTGCAAAAATACATTTTCAATAAAGAGCCGACGGCGGATGACAAACTTTTTCTAGAGCATTCGAATCCTATTTTTCTCTATTTTATTCTATTACTGATGGTGATGGGTTTAATTTGGAGTGTATTGACTGATTTTATATCGTATGATTACGATATTATGGCACACTTGTTGCCAATTATAGGATTTTATATTTTGGTATCAAAAGGTTTATATATCAGGTATGTATATGGACCTAAAAATTGGCAATATGTAGAAAAAACAAAGATTGGATTTATTTCAATTATTATACTAATAATAATTTTCATGGGATTATATATAAGTTAAAACTATATGCGATATTCTTAATTTAAGATATGTGATTTTTGGCTTTCGTGGATGCACTGCAGCGGATCAGCGATGCCTCAAAAGATGAAGTCAGAGATGAAGTCGAAAATACATTTGCAACTTATGCCATAGTTAATGAAATGAAAAGGAAGTTCCCGGGATTGCCGGAAGACTATTTAAAAACCAAGGTGGAAAATGCGGTTAAGTTGGGTGGCTATGCGACATCAGCTATTAACTATGGATATAATGTCTATGAGAATCATCAGGAATTTAAGAATTTTCATAATGCACTGCAAGCAGATGCCTGGGATACGTTGCCTATTACAACTGGAGCAATGATAGGACTCATGGATTCTACACAAACTTTTCCTACTAATCCAATGACTAAAGTTACGTTGGCTACGTTGGCATCTATTTTAGTAACTATTACTGTAGATAAGAGTAAAGAAGATTTAAAAGTAGAGGATAAAATTAAAGATGAAAATGATTTGCATGAAGGAAATTAACAAATGATTGGTTATTTAATTTATGACTGTGGAATGTTGATTGTGTGCTTTAACTTAGTTCAAAAAATTATATTCAATAAAAGGCTAACCGACGATGAGAAATTTTTGATAAGACATGATAGATGCAAATTCTTTAGTATGGCAGTGTTTATAATGGTAATTGGACTTATTTGGAGTATATATTGCGATTTGGGGTTTGGAGAATATAATCTGATTGCGCATTGGGTACCCCTGTTGGGATTTTATCTTTTAGCACTTAGAGGCCTTTTTATTAGACGTGCTTATGGACCTAAAGATTGGAAGTATGTAGAAAAAACAAATTTAGGATTTATTGCTGCAATTCTATTTACTATTGTGATTATTGGATTATCTTTGACTCAGATTAGATTTGGTAATCTATTCAAATGACTATAAACAAGAATTGAAAGTTTACTTCTTTTGGCGCTTACAACCGGTGGCAGTCTCCGCATAGAAAGTTTGCAGGACACCAAAAGTTATAAGAGCAGAAGTAATGTGAAAGGCGGGGCTCTGGAAAGCGATGTATTCAAAGATAGCGCAGGACATAAAAAGCTCGGCAAACCCTACCTCTCTGCAGAAACTGCCAGAGGCTATACGGATTCTGACTATGCATCTGTTAAAGAACAGGCTGGAATCTATGCGTGAAGAAGAAAGTATCAAGCTAGGTGGGGGACGATTGATTAACTATATTTATCGTTCGGTTGATGGGATGAGCGATTACAAACTGGTGGGCAATAATTGTGTTAGTACAACAATGAAATCTATTAAAGAGGGAGTTATTGAGGGAAACCTTACTTTCCAGACTGCACTTACGCTGACTGCACTTCAGCAAGCGGTATCGCCGTGGGAAGTAAAAAAATTCTAGAGATAGATTATCAGCTATACAATGGAGATGGCTTGGTAATTAGTAGAATTGTAGGAAAGGCATATACTGATGAAGAGAATAATTAGCATAGTTTTGGGAATATTTATATGCATTTATGGAACGCATATTTATTATCAGATAAAATATAATAGTAGTAGAAATAAGTTATTGCCTGGTACTATTATCACCTCTATGAGTGATGATGCTACGGACGAGAAATATTGGATATTTCTGAATCCTAATGATTTCAAAGATTATATTAAAATCCGGAAGGATATTTTATCGAATAAAACAAATATTATTGTACAAGGTATATATATATAAGGATGTTTTGTATTTTTGGGGCATAGATAGGGAGACAGAAAATACAATTCGGATTGGTCGTTTTTATAAAAATGATTTTGTTCTTTTGGGACAGCCGATTTTGTGTGACGAGTATTTAATTCCGTATTGTCGTTTTTTAATCCAAAATAATCAAATCTTCTTTTCATATAACAATCAGGTTTTTCTTTTACCAATGAATTTAACATCAGCTAAGATCATTATTACGGATAAAAGCAGAGAATCATCCTTGCTGAGTTATCACGAAGGAATTCTATATACTGCTGAAAATCAAGGCGAGAAAAAGCTGATGTTTAGTGATGGATATAAGAATGAATTAGTACAAGCATTGCCATATAGGGATATTTTAGAAGGATGGTTTAATCAAGAGGAAAAACAAATTTTAATTAATAGCGGAAGTAATAAATCCAAGGCGCTTTCATTGCTTAGCGGCGAAACGATTGAGGTGCAAGATTACCCTATACATTTATACGGAAATCAGGGAAATATTCTTTTGGCACAGCGTTTGCCTATAGGAAGTGGGGGTGCTACTATTTTAGATAACAATTTCTCTTTAAAAACTTGGATTGGCGGTATAGAGAATTTGGAAGTGTATAGGTATGGATTATATAATAGTGTGACAAAATCTGTTAGAAATTTTCCAGTAAACTTTGGCTCCGATACAACAAATTGGTCATATGACGATTATAAAAAGGACAAGCTGATGCGATTGAAGAAACAAATTGAAACTTGAAGAGGAGATTTTGGAGGTATCTTAAAACGCCTAGTACGACAAAGAACCGGGTACGAATACCCATAACGAAAGCGATAAAGTCATCGGAACCTTCGATGGGAACCGCATTCCTCTCAATGAAAGAGGTCCTTTAGGTGTACCGTCAGCAGCGACTAAAGGGAAAGCTGACTCTACCACCAGGGCAGCCATGGCACCGGGGAAAATCGTTATTACCGATACAAAGAACCAGAAACAGGATGTTACCGGACTGGATAGAAATACCAGGGACAGCCTGAACAAGCTGAAAACCATCTTTGATAAGACAAAAGCAGAAGAGCGGAAACAGCTGGTAGAAGAAATGAGCATCGTAGGCAATGAAGCCATTCACGAACTGGCTGCAAGAAACGGCTGGGGTGAAGGTTCCATAGAAAAGACCGCCCTCCATGGCCTTCTTGGCGCCATGATAAGCAAAGCAGCTGGAAGCAGTGCCCTTGTCGGCATCCTTTCCGGTGGTGTGCAGGAATATGCCATGGGATACCTGCATAACCACATGCCAAAAGGCTGGGCAGCAAACCATCCCGACGAAGCACAGATGATTGCAGCCGGATTAGGCATGATTGTGGGAAGCATATCCAACGATAAGAAGATAGGTGAATATATTGCTCAGATGGGAGCTAAGTGGAATATATTTGGAATGGAGTTAACAGAAGAAGAGAAACAGCAAGCTGATGAATTTTTTGAAGGTATTGCTGGCAAAATAACAAATTTAAGTGATGAAGACAGGAATCATCTAAACGAAATATTAAAAGATGCAATTAGTGACAAAAGTCTGGATGCACTGATAAGGCTAGCGAGATGGACAATTGAGCACTATGGAGGGGAACTAAAGAACATTGGCTATGATGCGGATAAGGCTTATGGGGGATTACAGTTTTTATCTAAAATAGCTTTTTGGATAGATTTTGCACAGTATTTACAGAAATATTTTAATTTCCAAGTGGATAGATATAATGACTTGGAATCAAGATATCAAGCACAGGGAAGACAGTTTAGTGTAGAAATTTATAATCTTATTAAGAATGATACTAATCAGGCTATGGACTAACATTTTTCTGGTATGGAAAGAGTAAGTTTGGCTTATAGAGGTTATTATGATATATGAATTGATTGTTTTAATTGTTTGTGTTATCGTCATATTTTGTGTCGTCTATATAAAAATTTGGGAGTTGAAACAGATTGATATAGCAGAGGAAGAAATAGAAAATATGGAACGTATTGATAGTATAATTGCTCAACAAGATTATCAATTGCTTTCATCGGCAGGAGGTTTACCACAATTTGAGGTCAATAAAATATACCCTACTCTGAAAAAAAGTGGGGCATGGCATTTTTGTACCATTAAAGTAAATAAAAGAAGGATATATTTCAAGAAATATGATGGAATGAAAGGATACTTTGACATAAAAAGAGGTAAAGTCGACACGGTATCTTTAAATCATATTGTTGTTATGCGCAATGGAGAACTATTGATGGGGCCTTGTGAAGATAAAGATAAATACAATATTTAAAGATAAAGCATATCTTCATGCTGAGTAGTATCAAAGCAGTAATTCTATCAGGGAGAGAGGATATACTTTACTCAACTTTCCCACTCCAAATCAAGGGATACAAGCCCATAAAATCTATGCTGAGAGCGAATCCAATCAATCACTTTACTTTTCACTAGTTCTATGATCTCTGGCCCGAAAGATTCTGCTCCAGCTTTAAGCATGCAGAGCAGTTCCTTGATGGATTTTTCGTAAATCATATCTTGTACTTCATCACACAGCTAAAACAGAATATGGATGGTATGTATCTATCTTTGGCGGGGATGTTTATGATTTCGATATGCATCGATACGAAGGCAACATACCATTATAAATAGCTAATAATTTAGCATTGAAGGAGCAAATCGATGGACACATGGTTCCGTATCCTTGGTTTGTTAGAATGGAGTATGATATAGAATGAAGAAAAAATACTATGCCTTTGCGTTCTTGTCTGTTATCATATTATTCTTTATTTATGAATATATGACTATGCCGGAATATATGCCAGGGAGAGATACTGTAAAGCTGGTTTCCGCAGACGGCCGATATCAGCTGGATGGCGGAGATCCGCTTTTCTGTCTACAGGATGTCAAAAACGTGGTTTCATTAGATAATTGTGTTTTTGCGTATAAAGCATCACCTCAGGTTGGAAAAATTTATGTATACGGCGCTGCCGGGTTCACAATAATCTGCGACAATGGTGACATTTTTAGATATGTGATTGAAAAAGGCGATGATTGGCCAATATGGTCTTTAAAGGGCCATCAGAATTGCCACCAGTGTCTAAATAAATATTATGGAGATAAGTACATGGAGGTAGAAAGTTTCAAAGTTTTTTCTGATTTCGACCGTCATGAACTTTGCAGTTTAGTAGAAAAAGGAGAACCGCAAAGGCAGAAAACTTTAGATTATTTGAGGATGCTGTTAGGGCTTGATAAGAAGAATTACTTTATCCATTTACAAAAAGGCGAATCAACCAAATCAGAACTAAGATCGTATTCTGAACTGCAAAAGGCACTTGATAATGAAAATCTATTTAAACCTGATGAAAAGAGGCTATGAGGACTTATTTTCCTCTTAAAGGGGCTGTATCTGGCTACATGGACAATGTGAAAACCATAGAAGCCATGAAGGCAGATATGTCCCGCATCGATACCCTGCGAGAGGCTGTTAAAACAGATGGAATCGCTGCACCCATGACAGAAAGCAATCTGGAAAATATCCGGGACGCCGAAGGGAAAATCATGGACAAGGCCAAAGCGGATAACAAAGCCAAAAGGAGCATGAGCCTTGACGTATCCTTTGGCACCGCCAAATCCCACAGCCTTTCAGAAGAAAGGACCATCCAGGCAGAAGGAAGCACCCTTCATGCCAAAGATACCCTCACGGTAAAAACCGGAGATGACATGACCGTCAAAGGAAGCCAAATGAGCGCAGAAGAGGTCTACCTGAAAGCAGGAAAAGACATCCGCATCCTTTCTGTAGAAAACAGCAGTACTGCCAGAGAGAAAGAAAACGCTTCCTCTGCCAGCCTGGGAGGAAGCATAGGAAGCAGCGGCCTCAACGGTATCCGTGCGTCCTATGGCAGGGGCAGGAAAGAAGGAAAGAGCGAAGAAATCTCCCACACAGAAAGCACCATCAAAGCTGACTATACCCTTTCCCTGGAAAGCGGAAGGGATACGATTCTCAAAGGAAGCCGGATAGAAGGAGAAAAATTACAGGCAGATGTAGGTGGTAGCCTCAGCATGGAAAGCGAGCAGGATAGGAAGACCTATCGGGAAAATGGAAAGAACACCGGTATCTCTTTAGGCTATGACATTCCCTCCGGCAAAGTATCCGGCTTCGCAACGGCAGGCAAATCCCACACTGATTCCCGTTACGAAAGTGTGATAAACCAGACAGGCATTTACGCCGGAGATGAAGGCTTTGATATTTCCGTCAAGGATAATACCCACCTCAAAGGCGCCGTCATAGACAGCAAAGGCGATGCGGAAAAGAATACCCTCCGCACCGGTACTTTAAGCTGGGAAGATGTGGAGAACAAAGCGGACTATCGCTTAAGCGGAAAAGGGATTGCTGTCAATAAGACACCCAATGCCCTATACAATGAGAAGGGGGTTACTCCCGCCGTCCCCACCGGAAGCAGTGGTAAAGCAGACTCCACCACCAGGGCAGGTATAGCACCGGGAACCATTATGATTCAGGATAAAGACAATCAGAGGCAGGATATGGCTGCTTTGAATAGAAATACAAGAGACAGCCTGAATAAATTGGGAGAGATTTTCAATAAGACCAAAGTAGAAGAGCGGCAGGAACTGGCAGGCCTTTTTGGAAAGCTGGTTTTCAATTATCTTCATGATGCAAAGCTGACGCCAAACCAGAGAGCTGCCTGGCATGCGGTTATTGGCGGAATTATGGGTCAGCTCAGCAATAAAGATTTCATAGCAGGAGCTCTTCCGGCAGGAATCAATGAGATGATGATTGGCGAAATTCAAAAAGCAGCTCATGGTGACCCTGCATTGATGCAGTGGATTGGAGCTGGTATTGGATCCATTCTCGCCTCTATCTTGCAGTTTAATAGGTTAAGTACTGATAAAATTTTACTAAGTGGAATCAAATATAATTTACAAAAAGAAGAAATAGAAGCCATTAAAGAAGCTTTAGAATCAAATGGGATTATAAAAGACGATAAGACAAAAAAGATAATTACTAAATTATTACAGAATACATCTACAAATGCAAATGATATCATTATCATAAATGCGAGTGTATCTGCAGTGAATAAAAGCTTGATTTTTGATATGAAGACAGGGAAATCTTATTATTCAGAAGACGCTAATTCATCACCGTCTAGTGGTATCGGCATTTCGATAAATTTAGGCAATATTATAACTTCTCAAGCTGATAAGGATGTAAATGATGCAACTTTTAGAGATCAGATATTAAGTGGTCTTTCTGTCTCTGTAGGGGGGGTACATTGGAATAGGTGGTGGAATTAGTCTATCCTGGGGAAACGGTATGTCTGAACGCGCGGTCGTTTATTATGGAGTAGGGACTCCATCCGTGGGTGTTAGTGTAGATGAATCGGAAAATACAGAAGATAGACAGAAAAAATATATTGAAGATTGAAAAATGGGATTGTAATAGAAGATTAGAATGAGGTGCATTATGAAATATCTATTACAGAAAATTTGTACAGTAGCAATTCTCCTCTTAGCAAGTATACTTGGATGGAAATTTGTGCTTTCGGGTGATATTGAGAAGAACAAAGCGGATTTTTATAATAATATTCCCGTGGTGAAAATTTTTGATGAGGAAGAGATGCTCTCAAACTGCTTACAACTTACAGTACGTGCACCCAGCCGGATTTATGGAAATGGATATTTTAAAAGTCAAAGGGGAAGGACGGAAATTTTAGCATATTATTCCACCATTCTAAAAAAACAGGGCTGGATAATGAAGGATGTCCATACCAATAGTGAAGAAGATTCCGGAAAGACTATCTGTACCTATTATATGTTTTTGAATTCTAATGATTATGTTATTGAACTTGGAATTTATGAACCGGGCATGAATGCTGCTGATTTTGATTATTTCATTGTCATGACTAAAAATAAGGGGCTGGTATCTGCTTGAACTTAGGTTCCTTTGGAAAATATGCTTATTGAGTGCAAGCTAATATTATGTGCAGCTTATTGATATATCACTACAGGAAGCGCCGTGGTCAGCGATAAAGATACCACCCTTCTGGCCGGGAGAAACTTCAAAGCCGACAGCGCTGAAGAAAGAAGCGGCAGCACCTACCGGGAATCCGTCAAAAAGAGGAGCCTCCTCTCCGGAGGCGGTCTGGGCTTTACCTTTCGCAGCGAAAAGAGAAAAGACCGCTATGACAGTGAAGCTGTAGAACAGGTAGGAAGCACCATAGGCAGCGTGGAAGGAAGCGTTCACATCGGTGCGGGGAAGAATGCTGCCATTTTAGGCAGTGAAGTGACTGCGGGAAAAGATATTTCCATCAGCGGAGAAAACATAAATCTCCAGCATACAGAAAATACATACAGCTCCCTGGAAAAGCATGAAATGGCAAGAAGCGGGTTCAGCGTATCTCTGGGAGGAAGAACCGTAGAGACGGTTCATTCCATTGCAGCACCGCTGATGCGGGCAGGAGAAGTAGAAGATGCCCGCCTTAAAGGACTTTATGCTCTTCAGGCAGGTCAGACTGCAGGACAGTTAATTCGGCGGTATACAGAGTATGTAGGAAATATTTATTCATGAGGGGGACTATTATGCCCAAAATAGATCGAAACAAAAAGGTTGCTCTTTTACTTTTTTTTATTAGCATGGCGTTTATTTTTTTTATGTCAAGTAGATCTAGTGATTACAGAAGAAATAAAGAAATTGAGACATTATCTACTGCTATATACTCCACTGGAATTCCAAATATCTCATATATGAACGTTGATAGCCAATCGCTTATGAAGTATAAATATTTCATGATTAGATATAAATATGATTATACAAATCATAAAAAACGACAGGTGGTTGAAGATGTAAAAAATAGACTAAAATGCTCAAATATAAAAATCTATGTTAACCATGATTTTGATGATTATTATTTAATTCAAGCGTATAATAATAATTTTTTCTTCGATATACTGATATATGAAGATATGTTGGATATAACTGTTAATAAAAAGTAATTGACGGTTGGCGTTACTTCTGGGGCTACTGGTAATTTATAATAAGGATACAAGGGCAATGGAGGCCTCTCAATTACGGCTATGATAGAATTGACTCATTACTAGTATGATAGATAAAACTCTTCTCCATCATACTCCTAAAGAGCGATCAAAAATGATGTTATTTTTATTATGTATTGCTCAAAGAAAAGGCAGATATCCGGAGCGGAGAAAATCTGTCCATCCACGGCTCCACAATCCAGGGCAAAGATGTGGATTTGGAAGCGGGGAAAGATATCCGGCTGACTGCTGCCGAAAATAAAAGTGAAATGGATATTCATGAAAAGACAAAGAACGGCGGTATTTCTACCTTCTGGGGCATCGGCGGCCTTTCAGGAGTCAAGGTTTATGGACAATCCGCCAAAGGCATGGAAAATGCAGTTAAGCTGGGTGGCTATGCGACATCAGCTATTAACTATGGATATAATGCCTATGAGAATCATCAGGAAATTAAGAATTTTCATAATGCACTGCAGGCGGATGCCTGGGATACTCTACCTGTGTCTATCTCGTTAATGAGTGGAATAATTGGTTCTGCTTGGTTGGGAACTTGGGGAGCTATGATTGGTACAGTTACACTTGGGGGCATGATGCAAACGGCAGTTGATCAAAATAAAGCTGAAATGAAGCAAGCAGAAATGCAAAATCAGAATCAGGAAGAAAGGAACAATTAGAAATGTATGTATTTCTTTACGCGTTAGTCATAGTTCTCCTATGTGTATATCTTTTCTATACCTTTATACTTGGAATAGGCTTAAATGAAGAGCTGAAGTTTTATGTTGAACATACATCATCTCTCTTTTATAAAACAATGATATTTATTTTGATATTAAGCCTTATTTCGAACGTGTTGTCTAAAATTTTGTCTGTTAATTCTATGTTGCCCAATTATATTTCATGTGGAGCATTTATATTCCTTTCTTTAAAAGGAATATATAATCGCATGAAATATGGAGGAATGGATTATACATATAAACAGCACACAAAAATGATTTGCACGGCATTTATTATTTTACTGTCAATTTTTATCTATCTGTTTCTGTTTATGCATTTGTGATATTTCGAGTTATGATTTTAGCCGATGAAACAAAGCCGGCTGCAAATCCGGCGGCAGTGGCATTTCCTATACGGCCAAACTGGGTGGCAACGTAAATAACGACACCCAGTCCTCCAGAGAAAACAGCCGGTACGACAAAGAACCGGGGACGAATACCCATAACGAAAGCGATAAAGTCACCAGAGCTGGCGACGGGAACCGCATTCCTCTCAATGAAAGAGGTCTTTTAGGTGTACCGTCAGCAGCGACTAAAGGGAAAGCTGACTCTACCACCAGGGCAGCCATGGCACCGGGGAAAATCGTTATTACCGATACAAAGAACCAGAAACAGGATGTTACCGGACTGGATAGAAATACCAGGGACAGCCTGAACAAGCTGAAAACCATCTTTGATAAGACAAAAGCAGAAGAGCGGAAACAGCTGGTAGAAGAAATGAGCATCGTAGGCAATGAAGCCATTCACGAACTGGCTGCAAGAAACGGCTGGGGTGAAGGTTCCATAGAAAAGACCGCCCTCCATGGCCTTCTTGGCGCCATGATAAGCAAAGCAGCTGGAAGCAGTGCCCTTGTCGGCATCCTTTCCGGTGGTGTGCAGGAATATGCCATGGGATACCTGCATAACCACATGCCAAAAGGCTGGGCAGCAAACCATCCCGACGAAGCACAGATGATTGCAGCCGGATTAGGCATGATTGTGGGAAGCATATCCAACGATAAGAAGATAGGCGGATATATCGCCCAAATGGGGGCTAAGTGGAATGCATATAGAGCAAAGCCAACTTTTGATGGCGCATTTTATTCGTTGCCCAATGGAGCAGCTTACCTTAGAAAAGATGGAGAAGATATTTATGTAGATGAGATTCCTCAGGGAGCTTATGTTTGGGTGCAGGATTCGGATAATCCAGAGATGGGATGGGAATATATTAAGGGAAAAGGCGAGGATGGAAGTGACTTATATCTAGATAATGTTTATGTTAAGGATGTTTTTTATATAAATTATAGAGGCAGAGCTTACGGATTTGCTTTAACTGAATATACTGACAATTATAAAAAATCGGAAATACGACGGCTTGGATTCCCATATGGAAAAGCGGCATTATATGGTAGCGTTACAATTAGAACTCTTGATTTAATAGATGCGGGAGTAAAGCTTTTAGAAAATCCCTCAAATGAAGACAATCTTTATGATTTTATACAAGGAATTTATAACAAAGAGAGGTCATTATTTTGATAGAGGTTAATGTATTTTACATCCAGTTATCAGAATATATCATTGCATTGCTTGTTTTAGCGTTTTCTAAAGCTCATAATACGTGCTTGGATTACACAAAAAAATTATCTATACATGCCTTTTGGAAAAAAATGATTGTGGCTATAAGCATTGCACTATTTCAATATATAACAATATTTACAGTTAGTTTTATTGATTATTGCTATGGAATTGGCTTGTTTATTCAATATATAATTGAAATAGGGTATATTACTTTTTTAATAATGGTCTGGCTTCAATGCTTTTATACATATTTTAAAAGCATACCAAAATCACTGATGTTAATTGTCGCTTGGATAATAAACCAAATCTGGGGATTCATTCCAAGCATAATTTCATTTATTATTTTTACATTGATGGCTTTTATATTTTTAAAAAGATCTTTAGTTATCAAAGAACAAGGTGGAGCATCAAATTGAGCATACTACTTCAATATAAATTTCTCTTTCCGGAAGCCGGATAGAAGGAAAGGACGTGAACCTGGAAGCAGGCCGACATGTTTTGATTACTGCCGGTGAAAACAGCACGGAAGAAAAACAGAATACCCGCTCCACCAGTGGAAATATGGGAGTGTCTCTTGGCGTGGAAGGAATACAGGGAATCCGCGGATGATACAGCAGCGGTAAGGGAAAAGACATATGGAAAGCGGAAGAGACATGACCAGCCGCAAAGCATCACAAAACGCCCATCTGCATCACGCAGGTGGGCGTTTCTTGCTTTATTTCAGGCGGTCTTACAGGAGTTTATTGAAGTCCTGGTTCAGTTTCTGCTCTGCAGAGGCCAGTTTCTTTTCAGTCTCTTCTGTCCAGGCTTTGTTATCGGCCAGGTCGTCTTTGGCCATCTGGATCATTTTGTCCAGTTCTGCCGGCTGGGGGCCGCCTTTGACTTTTCTGTTTCTTACGATGGAGGCAGGGTCTTTGGCGTGTTCCCATTCTTCTTCTGTCATGGGGAAGTCCCGGGGGAGATGGGGGTCACTGGCACAGACTTTGGTATAAATGGCCTTGGCGTCTTCATAGGTGAAGTCCCGGGGAGTGATATCATGGGCCCGGGCGTAGGTAACGATTTCACTGGCGAAGTGATGGCCCATGCGGAAGGGGATGCCGTGGTTTTTCATGAGCTCATCGGCAATTTCCTGGGAACAGGTCCAGTCCAGGTTCAGCTCTTCCAGGGAACGGGCAGGGTCGATGACCAGGTTGTTCAGAATTTTATCCATGGAGGTGAGGACTTTGGAGGCCTGGGGCATGATGTCCCTGGCGCCGCTCAGGCGGCCGTCAGCCATGCCGGCGGGAATATTATGGGAGCGGAACATGGCTTCCACAGACATGCCGAGAAGGGTGGAGGCGTCGGTACGGCAGCTGTTCAGAAGGCCCGGATTCCGTTTCTGGGGCATGGCAGAGGATACGTAGGTATTTCCGCCGCCTTCCTTCAATATGATCCAGGGGCGGGGCTGGGCGTACTGCTGCATGATTTCTTCAATGAAGCTGGTGGTGTGGATGGCGATGCAGTTGGTGATGCCGCCGGTTTCGATGGGCGCTTCTTGGGGGAAAATCTGGCCGGCATCGTAGGTGTTGTAGGCGAGACCGTCAAATCCAAGGTATTCTGCCATGCGGTCTCTGTCCAGCGGCCAGCCGGTACCGTTCAGCACGGTGCTTCCCATGGGAGAGCGGTTGAGGCGTTTGTAATATTCCCGCACCCGCTGCATGTCACGGCCATAGGCGTTGGCATAGGCGATGAAATAGTGGGCCAGGCTGTTGGGCTGGGCGGCTACGCCATTGGTGTAGTTGGGGATGAGGGTATCCTTATTTTCTTCTGCCAGACGGATGAAGTCTTCCTGCACCTGGTTCAGCTTTTTCGCCATGGTGAGAAGGTGTTCCCGCTGTTCCATAATGCCTACGGTGGTGAGCATGTCCTGGGAAGAACGGCCGGCGTGGATTTTTGTCACATCCGGTCCGGCGGCTTTGATGAGGTAAGGTTCAAAGGCCACCACGTTTCTGGGGCGGGGCGCATTGGGGAGATTCCCTTCTTTCAGCACCTTATCGATGCCCCGGGCAAAGGAATGTCCCTCTTCCGGAGTCAGGAGTCCTTCGTCCGTATTGATGACGTCGGAGGCTTTATTGATCTGGCCGAGCCAGAAAAAGTTGTCCCGTGGTGTTTCTTTCGCAAAGGCCGGCAGGGATCCGGCAGAAATCATGGCACAGAGGGCAAGAGTAAGGATAGATTTTCTCATGGTAGTTCTCCTTTTGGAAATAGCGGCCTGTGGCCGGGGCTCTGTCCTGCGGATAGGGCGGTGACTGCGTCAGGGCAAAGGCTATCGCCTGGGCTTAAGGAAGTATATATATTTCGCGGCGCTTCAAAATTTGTGCGCCGCTCCTTCCCTGGCCGAAGGCCATAGCCTTGCCGTCAGGCAGAGCCATGCCATGCATAGCCCCGGCCGCAGGCCGCTGCCTGATATACTTTTATCCACAAACGCGTAGATGGGCAGGCACTTGTACCAGCCTTAAGAGTCCGACCTGGCGAAGGAGCTCTTCATTTCCAGACTGGCGGTATAGAGGACCTGGTCCAGGCACTTGTTTGTTTCTTCTTTTGCCATGGCCGCCATCTTCTCGTTGCAGGACTCCAGGAAGCTGTGAATGTCGCCTTCTACTGGTGCTTTATCGGAGGCGGCAAGAAGGGCGCAGGCCCTGTTCGAGGTGGCTGCGATATACCGTTCGATGGAAGAAGAGGTGGAGCCGAAGTGGGAGTCCGCCAGGGCGGAAATGAAGCGGATAGCCCAGTAGAACTGCTGGCTGTCCGGAATTTTTCCTGTTTCCAAAATGTAGGATGGCGTCTTAGTAACGTTGGCGTAGAAGGGGATGAAGGAATTAAATACGTTGCAGCTCACCGCAAGCCATTCCACTGCCATCCTTTCCGGCGGCATATAGGGGCGGAGCTGGGTGAGTGCGAGGAAGTTATTCCGGTTGATACCGATGGGGCGGTACCGGTTTCGGCTGTGCTCATCGCCCTTTCCTCCATAGCAGTCGTAGGGGGTGCCCTGGTAATGACTGCTCAAGACATATTTCACGTCGTCCACAGCGATTTTCTTCTCCGGCACATAGCTCCAGGGAAGGTCGTCAGATTCCGGCGTCATGGAAGAGAGGGGGCCGCCCGGAAGAAAGGCGTGGGGATTGAAATAGGACAGCATGTACCAGGCTCTCGGCGTATTGTAGGTGTGGTCCGAATCGCTGCGGCTGCCAAAGGCACTGCGGCTGTCAAAGGGACCTTCCTTTGTCATGGAGAGATCCAGGTGGTTCTCCGAAATGAAATCGGCCAGGTCAGAGGAGCACATGTAGTTTTTCCCTTCCCCCAGGGCATCGGCAAGGTCCAGGGTATCGATGCCCAGCTGGTTCGGCATGACCACATAGGCGTCATCGGGTACCCGTTTCGCCATCCAGTGGTGGCCGCCGATGGATTCGAACCACCAGATTTCGTGGACATCCTGGAAGCCGATACCGTTCAGCTCGCAGGTGCCGCAGGTTTCCAGAAGTTTCCCGAGACGAAGCACCCCTTCCCGGGCACTACGGATATAGGGGAGCACAAGAAGAAGCATATCCTCCTCCCCAATGCCGTCTTTCACGAGAGGGTCCGCCCCAAGCACCCGGTCATTGGAGGTGATGGTCTCGGTTTCCGACATGGCCACATTGGCTTCATTGATGCCTGCCTCTCCCCAGAATCCTTCCTCCGGGAGCGCATTGGGCATGGCCGTATACCGGAGAGGTTCCTCCGGCAGGTCCATATGGAACTTCGTCAGCACCGACTGATACTTCCGGGGCTGGTCCTTCGGATTCACCACAATCCACTTCTTCGGCGTAAAACTGCCGGAAGGGGAATCCTCATTCCGGGCCATCATGGTGGACCCGTCATAGGTTGCATTTTTTCCAACAAGTATGGTTGTACAGGGCATAATAGTTCCTCCTTATTATCTATTTCCTTTATTATACTGCGGAGAAGGGGAAATTATGGGGCTAAAAAGGCAGGCGAGTGGCAGTGGATTACAGCTTCCTGCTTACCGGGATCCAGGGGCTGCAGTTGCAAATATTCCTGGGCGAAGCCCTATACCTCTCGATCTCAGTCTCAATCTCGATCTATCACACGCACCTGGCCAGTGTGTCGTCTCAATCATATTTTGGATAATGCTGAATGGTTTTGGGAGGATAGAGTCAATGATTTTGCGTACCGATAGTAACCCCCGCGCCACTTCGTGGCCCTCTCCACCGGGTCAGCTACAAAAGGAAGGCGCTTTTATGGGTAGGCTAAGCGCCAACTTGGGCTGACATCGAGAGTCCTATGCAGGACTCTCGCCTGAGAGGGGGCGCAAGTTGGCGGCTTCGCCGCTAAATCCCATGTCCCCTTGAGGGGACGCGAGCGAAGCGAGAGGGGTGTGCTACCGGTATTTCGCAATAATGACTCTTCTTGGGTCAATATTTTTATTATCCCAAATGTGATTGAGACGCATCACTAGTCACCTTAAAACATTTTTGAGAAAACTTCATTTTCCATGTTCACAAAATCGAAGTTCCCGTTATGTATAGTGTAGAGGGATGAAAAAGGCCCGCGGATTGAAAAGTGGATTCCCCGTTTTCCTGAGTGCGCGCTGTGGAAAGAACCCCGGGAATCCAACGGACATCGGTACCGCCTTTGGAAGTCCCTCCCTCAATGGCCATCGAGGAAGATGGGTGGCTGGTATCTGGTATCTGGTAGCTGGGACAACAGCCGCGACGGCGGCGATAGACCTGGCCACTAGCCACCAGCCACTAGCCACTAGCTACCTTGCCACAATCCGGATAGCGGAAAATGATTCACAACACCATAAGGCCCAGGACTTTCTGATAGCTCATGCTTTTGCCACTTTGACGACTAGTCCGGAATTTGGAGAAACTTCGGTTTCCATCCTTACGCCGGCGCCGTATTCACTGGACAAATTCCTGCATCTTACGGACACCGGGTCTTGTTGGTGTTTTTTGTTTTGCCATGGTAAGCCGTGCGTGCGAACCGGCGGGGCCTTGAGCCTTTTGCCTTGAGCCTTGAGCTGGTTAGCGACGCACAATTCATATAGCGCCGCATTATGAAGATTGATTACCGCTTCACCACTTTCTTCACTGACTCTACACTCACTCGTCATCTCGAGCGGTGTGAGTATGCCGAATGATTCAACACATAAAAATCGCTACAGCTACGATGAGTCGAGAGATCTGTCAGAAAAATGACTGTGACGGGGTTTTCAAGAAGAATTGTAATTTGAGGAAAGAGAATAGAGGCCCGGCCGCAGCACGCTTCGCCTTCCCAGGAAAGGAGGCTAACGATTTGCGGCGAAGCCGCTGTTGAAATCCTGAAGACTCTGCACCAAAATCGTGCAATTGTCTCTGCAGTAGGCTCTCTTCTCTGAAGAGAGCTGCCCACAGGGCTGAGAGATGAGGATGGCTGCGCCGCAGGCGAATTCCCTCGATCTCGACCTCAATCTCGATCTCATTTACCCGCAGGGCCTGACCAGCGCACTCTTAAGGCTAAAGGCTCGAAGTAGTGCATGCTATTATTGCGCCTAAATCAGATGGGACAATTTTACTTCCTTTTGGACTATACAGGTGAGAGGCGGAAAGGCCGGATGAAATTTCTCCCCTGCCGGGGGTACTCAGCCCATGGGACCGGAAAAGGGAGAAAGGATGTCTTCATATGATTCTGCCCCTCCAGCGCGCTGAAAATGGGATGGCCGCGAAGCGGCTAAGGGTCTAGATCTAGGTCTAGACCTACAGCGACTTTGCCGCTGATCCGGAATAACTACACAGAAGCTCCTGAGGAAAGACCTGTCAGAAATCATGAGCGGCCGTTTGACCACCTCGCTCTTCCCTGACGACACAGACATCCCGCACTGCGGTTACCCCTGGCCGATTCATGGAAGAAGATGGTACAGGCCCCACTCTGCATCGGCATTGGGATGAATCAGGAGTTTTTGTGGTGGAATAAAGAGAATTTTACTGTTCAGCGGCTATGCTGCGGAGACGATAGAAGATAGATGGGAGAGAGGAAGAAGCTTGCGGCGGGGGGCTGAAGTGACTTAAGTGGCTGAGGTGACTGAGGGGGAGGTGGCGGCGCACCATTTATATAGCGCCGAATCAAGATTGTAGTTTGCGGCTATGCCGCTGTTGGAATCCTAAAGACTCTGTACAAAAATCGTGCAATTGCCTCTGCAGGAGGCTCTCTTCTCTGAAGAGAGCTGCCCACGGGGCTGAGAGATGGTGATGGAAACTGATTGATTCTGCCCGCAGGACCTGGCCGTATCTATCTTCTATCTTCTATTTTCTATCATCTTCGGGAATACATATGACCAGGACAAGGTAAAGCTATACTGTATCCGGGCACCACAAAAACACGGAACCCTTTGCCGGTATCTTCCATGCATCGAAGGCCGCCATGAATCAGGCATCATCGCATTAGCAAGGGAGAAGATTGATGATAGAGGATGCGCCATCCTTCTCTGCATCCCGTGACTCTGGAAGAGCACTCCGTTACAAATTGAAATGCCGGCCTTTACAGGATCTTCGCCAGGGAATATAATGCCTGTAAAGAAACGCATAGGACTTATCATTGCTTTCATAAATTTCGGGGGTTCCTATGAAAACGGAGAGAGTGCTTTTCCTGGCTTTGGTCCTTATGGGTACTTTCTGCTCTTTCCATGCCGCTGCCATGGAGGATGTGACCTTCGTCCGTCAGGAGCAGGCAGCCCGGAGCAGGGAGCGGGAAGCATTCAGGGACCGGTTATTCCGGGATACCTTCAAACCGATAGAGACAGAAGAAAAGAGCGGTGAAGTGCCGCCTGTTTCTTCTGTCTCTTTTTATGTGAAACAGGTAGTATTGGATAATCCTTCGGAAGAGTTATCCTTTCTGGATGACATAGCTTCCCGGGATACTGGCCACAATATGACAGCGGGAGACGTGGAGCGCCTTGTATCCCGGATGAACAGAAAGCTTATGGATAAAGGGTACATCACAAGCCGGGTGATGGTGCCGGAGCAGAATCTTTCCGGCGGCGTCCTGCGGCTTTCCATATTTCCCGGCAGGCTGGGACATGTGCGGTATGCAGAGGGAAGTGAAAGGCTGCCCTGGCGGAATGCCGTTCCCCTGAGGGAAGGGGACCTTTTGAATATCCGTCTTCTGGAACAGGGACTGGAGCAGATGAAGCGGCTGCAGTCCCTGGACGTATCCATGAAACTTCTCCCGGGAGCGGAACAGGAGACGGATGTAGAACTTTCCATCAGGCGCAGGAAACAGGTCTGGGGCCTCATCTCCCTGGACGATTCAGGCATGAAGGAAACGGGAAAGTACCAGTGGACCGGTACCCTTGGCATAGACAGGCCCACGAACAGCAATGACATCCTCGTCCTGTCGGCGGGACTCGATGGCAGCCGTGACGGTTATGACAGGAGCACCAGGGACCTGGGGCTCTATTATTCCATACCCTTCGGAAAAGATACCTTTACCATCCGCCATAACCGGTACCACTATCACCAGACCGTCACATCCATTCCTTATGAGTTCAACAGTGAAGGAAAGACGAGGATTACCCGTTTCACCTTCGACCATGAAATATCCAGAAGCGCCACGGAGAAAAGGGACTGGGACATCACCGTTGCCAAGAGGGATTCCCATTACTACATCAATCACATGGAGATCCCGGTGCAGGCCATGGATACGACTTCCCTGGAAGTGGGTCTGTCTGACCGTATCTATCTGGGAAACAGCACACTGTACCTGCGGCTTGCCCACCGCCAGGGCATGGGCTGGCTGGGAGCGCAGAAAGAAAGCCCCTATTCCGATGGCCCGAAGACAAGATACAAAATGTGGCTGGTGGATATGGACTATAAAAAGCCCTTCACCCTGGGCAGGCGGCCCGCCTCATGGACGGCATCTTTCCATGGCCAGTGGAATACAGCAGGAAACCGGCTCTATGGGGTGGACATGGTGAGCATCGGAAACCGCTATACGGTATGGGGATTTGACGGGGAATACACCCTCATGGGAGAAAGCGGATGGTATCTCAGGAATGAACTGTCCTCCGCCATTTCCCGTTTTCACAGCGAAGCCTATGTGGGACTCGACGTGGGAGCTGTCTATGGGCCCTCCACGGATATGCTGGTGGGAAGGACTCTTTCCGGCATGGCCCTGGGGCTCAGGGGCACCTTTTCCAGCGGCCTTTCCTATGACGGGTTTATCAGCCGGAGTATTTACCGGCCCGAAGGTTACCACACCAGGAGATGGGTTCCGGGATTCACGGTGAGCTGGCGGTTCTAAGGAGCCTGTGAGAACCTTTGAATCTTATTCCCTTGAATCCCTTGAACCAATTGAACGCTCTGAACCCTTTAGTATTAAACATCCGAAAGAAGGCATACCATGAACCGGAAAGCAGGAAGAACACTGGCACGGAAAATAGGGGCCGCTATGATGGCAGGGCTTTTCATGGCGGACTCAGCTGTTTTCGCCGCAGCACCCATTATGCCCGATGCCGGGGCTCCCGCTTCCCGCCATCCCCTGGTGCAGGAGACAGCCAATGGGATTCCCCTGGTTCATATCGCAGCTCCCTCTGCTTCCGGTGTATCCCGAAATGACTATGACCGGTTCAATGTCCCGGAAAAAGGGGCCATCCTGAATAATTCCTATACCCTTTCCAAAACGGAATTGGCAGGTTACGTACAGGGAAATCCAAACATGGCCAAAGGCCCGGCCAGGATCATCGTGAACCAGGTCACCGGAAGCAGCGCCACCGCCATGAATGGCTTCCTGGAAGTGGCAGGGAACAAGGCGGACGTGGTCATAGCCAATCCCAACGGCATCACCGTTAATGGCGGCGGATTCATCAATACCGGCCGTGCCATCCTCGCCACGGGGAAACCGGAATTTGACGCCGGAGAAAACCTGGAGGACCTCAGGGTGAACGGGAACGGCACCATCCTCATTGACGGAAAAGGACTGGAAGGAAGAAAAGCCGATTCCCTGGCTATCTATACCCGGGCGGCCAGGGTCAATGCGGCCATCTGGGCCAATACCCTCCATGTCACTACCGGCGCCAATACCGTAGAGGCTGAAACAGGGAAAGCCGTGCCAATCACTCCGGAAGGAAAGAAACCGGAAGTGGCGCTGGACGTATCCGCTGTTGGCGGCATGTATGCAGGCCGTATTTTCCTCGTGGGTACGGAAAAGGGCCTTGGCTTCCGCATGGATGGCCATATGAATACCGATGACCTCATACTGGATGCGGACGGACACCTGTACCATAGCGGCACCATCCATGCAGCCAGGGAAGCGGACCTGGAAGTATCTTCCCTGGAACACCAGGGCACCCTGGTGTCTGAAGGGAAACTCAAGATCCAGTCAGATGGGAACCTGGTGAATACGGGTACCCTGGGAGCGGGAAAAGAACTGGCTGTCCAAGCCGCCGGTATTACCAACGATAGAGCAACCATTGCTTCGGAAGGGACTCTTTCTATAGAAACTACGAAAAAAGGAAAGGATACTCTCTCCAACCGGGAGGGGAAGATCCTGTCCAATGGAACCCTGCAGGTAAGGACTAATTCCCTGGATAATACCAAAGGCACCCTCTCCTCAGGGGTAGACCTTGTCCTGAAAGGAAATACCCTTACGAACGAAGAAGGAAAAATTACCGCCTTTGGAAACAGCCAAATCACGGAGAAAGAAAAAGTCAATAACCGGTCCGGTTCCATCGAGGCCCATGGAGACATCAGCCTATCCGGAAATCAGGCAGACATTTCTGGGGATAGTGCCAATATTTCCGGAAACGATGCCGGTGTTTCTAAGAATACATTGGAAGTGGACAACCACAATGGTACTATGGATGCGGGAGGCAGCCTCACCGTGACGGCTGCTACCCTCCAGCTTGACGGTACCCTGGCAGCCGGAAAGGATATGACCCTCCATACCGGGGACTCCATGACCAATGACAATGCGGGATTTTCCTACGGCATCACCCGGGCCGGAGAGAACCTTTCTATTGAGACCACAGGAACGCTTACCAACAGCAAAAAGATAGAAGCCGGAAAGACGCTTTCTATAGAAGCGGCGCAGATAGAAAACAGGGCGGAAGGGGAGCTCAATGGAAAGAGCCTCTCCCTGAAGACACAAACCATGACGAACCGGGGCCTTGTGAATGGAGACAGGGACTTGTCCATCGAAACCGGCACCCTCCTGAACCTGGAAACAGGACGGATCTATGGAGAGGATATTTCTATCAACGCCGGCCGCCTGGAAAACAGGAAGGATAAAGCCCTGGAAGAAAGCCTTGCCGCTGCCATGAAAACACTGCAGAACAAGGAAAAAGCACTGGATGATGCCTATGGCGTCGACGTGACAGCCTTCCATTCAGATGAGGAAAAGGAAGCCTTCTTCAAGACCATAGAAGAAAAGACCGGGGACTACGAAAAGGCCAAGGCGGAAGTCGATGGCATACGGAAGGAAATGGAAAGCCATCCGTCGGCGGCCCTCGCAGCCCGGGGCAGCCTGACCATGACAGGAAATACCCTCCTCAACAGCTCCGGCGCCCTCCTCTACAGCGGTGGCGATATGACCCTTACAGAAAAAGGAAGCGTCATCAATCGGGGAGGCACCATCAATGCCCAGGGAAATCTCTCCATCACGGCGCCCGTTATTTCCAATGAAAACGAATCCTTCTCATCGGAGCGTGTATGGACAAGCCACGTGACAAATCCCAAACTCATCCGCATCGACCAGGACGGCCATCCTGAAAAGGGACAGGCCTTCCCGGAAAGCGAGTTCAGCCGCCTTTCCAGCGGCTACGGGGCTTACCATAATAAAGGCATTACCCCTAAGGAACCGTTGGAAGAAGCGGCCTATGGCATCATCACAGCACCTACGGAAGAAGAACTGGCGGAAGGGGAAGACCCGGTGGATCCCTCCCTCGTGGGTACCCTGGCGCCGAACTATGCCTATGATGACCCCATTTTCCAGCAGTTTGGCATAACCTCCATGACCACCGCCCGGCCAAAAAACGGAGATCCCGCCCAAAAGGTCTGGGATGAGTCCTACCGGAAGATCCTCGACGCCCTCAATGTGAAAATCCGGGAATACAACCGGGAAGTGGAAGCCTACAACAACTCCATCGGCGCCATAGAGGGAGCCAAGATCAAGAACTACACCATCATCCGCACCAATACCCATACGTCCGAAAAGAAAGTAACCGAGACAAAGGCGGGTATCCTTTCCGGTGGAAAGGATATGACCCTTGTGGGGAATGTGACAAACGAAAACAGCCGGATTACCGCAGGAAAGACACTGGCGGTCCAAGGGAACCTTACCAATGAAGAAACGAAGAACCAAGTGGAGAAAGTAACCTTCGGCACCACCCAGGAAAGTTACACAAAGAAAAAGCATTTCCCCCATAAGGCCCACCGCCGCCACTACCGGAGTGAAGTCTTCATGACACCCCAAAAGGACCTGGAGAATCCTACCTCTTTTGGCGTGACGGAGACAAAAGAAAACAGCAGTGACACATCCGATTCTATGGACATAACCAAAGCGGAGAGAGAGAATGTACATAGCTATCTGAATCCCTTCCAAAGCGGCAAGGAAACCCATCCGGGCACAGTAACAGGAGATAAAGGGACATCCATCCCCTTCCTTTCTGAAAGCGCCCTCTACAGGCTCTATCCGGAAGAAACAGCCACATATCTCGTAGAGACAGACCCCGCCTTTACCAATAAACACCGATTCCTTTCTTCAGACTACATGTACAGACAGATGACCTGGGACCCGGACCGGGTCACCAAACGGCTGGGAGACGGATTCTATGAACAGGAACTGGTGAGACAGCAGATTGCAGGCCTTACGGGCATGCGGTATCTCAATGGCTATACGGACGATGAAGAGGAATACAAAGCTCTGATGGACAGGGGCCTGGCTTTTGCCAAAGAGTACAACCTGAAGCCCGGCATTTCCCTTACAAAAGAACAGATGGCAAGTCTTACCAGTGACATGGTCTGGCTGGAACCAACCACGGTCACCGTGCATGGAAAGACCTATGAGGTCCTCTATCCGAAGGTATACCTGAAGCCGGGGACAATGACACTCACGTCTGATGGCAGCCTCATCAGTGCCGACACTTTGGTGGCAGAGACGAAAGAGACACTGGAGAATAAAGCATCCATCCTCGGAAATACGGTAGTCCTGAAAGGGAATGATGTGGTCAACCTGGGGAGCATTCTGGGGAAAGATATTACTCTAAAAGCAGAGAATGACGTGATCCAGAAGGGGCTCATCACCGGCGAAGACCGGGCAGCCCTTACGGCGGGCAGGGATATCTCTATGGGAAATACCATTCTCCACGGGAAAAACCAGGACATCCTGGATACCACCGCCGGTATTGCGGTAAAGGGGAACGAGGGAGTTCTCCTCATGGAGTCGGGGAGAGATATCCACCTCACCGGTGCCACTTTGTCAGCACTCGGAGAAAATGGTTCCATGATTCTTTCTGCCGGGCACAATCTTACCATGGATACAGACGCTCTCGAAGCCAGGAAAGATATGACCGAAGACAGTGACAACTATATTCGTACTTATCGCAAGACGGAAACTGCCAATACCTTGGCCGCCGGAAAAGATGTGACCATGACAGCGGGCAATAACATCAAAGCCAGAAATACATCTGTATCCAGTGAAAACGGCACAATTGGCGTCAAAGCAGGCAATGATGTGACTGTAGAAAACGGTTTCCAGAAAGCGGCAGACGACTATGGCTTGAAGTACAAGGAAAGCGGCTTCCTCTCCCACAAGAATACCGGGTTCAAGAGCCACGATGAAAGTAAGGCCGTGACAGGCAGTCTGCTTTCCGGTGATACGGTAACCATTGTTTCCGCCGGTAATACCGAAGTGACTGCATCTAACATCGTGGGGACAAATGATGTATCTATCGTTTCCGGCAAAGATACCACCATCACCAGTGCAGAAGAAGTGGAGAAGCATGATTATGAAAAACGTGTCAAGAAGAGCGGCCTTTTAGGTGGCGGATTAGGTTTCACCATCGGCAGTGAAAAGCGAAATGATCAATATAAAGATGAAGACATTACGCAGAAGGGTTCTACTATTGGTAGCATTGCTGGTAATGTGACCATCGAAGCGAATAAAGACGTACATGTGAATGCCTCGGATATTATCGCCGGGAAAGATATTTCGCTGACTGGCGAGAATGTAGACATTTCCAGTAAAGACAATGTGTATCATAGTGACGAAAAGCATGAGTATAAGAAGAGTGGGCTTACTGTTTCCGTCAGTGGCGGCACAGCGGATGTATTGAGTGGTACCGTGAACAATATCCAAAAGGCTTCCCGTGCCAGGGATAAGCAGCTGAAAGTCCTCTATGGTGGCGAAGTCTATGAGACTATTGCCAAAAACAAAGAAGCACTCAAGAATATAAGAGGGCAAGGGATGCCAGGCATCAGCGTGGGGGTCGGTTCCGGTTCTTTCAAAGCAGAAAAACACACAGAAACTACAGAAGCGGTAGGCAGTAATCTATTGGCAAATAACGACATTCAAATCATTGGAAAGAAAGATATTGCCATGAAGGGGTCTCAAGCGGTTGGAAATACCATTTCGATGAAAGCCGGAGGAAATATTGCCCTTGAGGCGGCTGAAAATAGAAGCATCAGTGACACGGATGAAAGCGGCAGGGGCAGTCAGGCCGGTATGAATTTTGCTCCAACGGGGAATAGCTTCTACGCCAATGCCAGCAAAGGCCAAGGCAACGAAAGAGAAGAAACCCTGATACATACCGCCAGTCAGGTAACTGCCAGAGAGAATCTGGCTGTGGAAAGTGGGAAAGATACGATTCTTCGTGGAAGCAATGTTTATGGAGACAAAGTTGCCATGAGGGCAGGAGCCAACCTTATCATTGAAAGTGTACAGGATAAAGAGAAATATACATCCCATGTTGAAAATAAAGGCATGGAGATGACAACCGGAATCGGTAAAGGGGGTGCCGGATATGGTGGAATATCTATAGGAACTTCTACAGGTCATACAAATTCCACTTATACAAGCGTGACGAAGCAGGCTGGGATTGCTGCCGGACAAAAGGGGTATGATATCGCTGTCCAGGGTAATACCCATCTGAAAGGTGGCATTATTGACATTAGTGCCACAAAGGGTAAAAATACTCTTACAACAGGAACATTAACATGGGAAGATATAGAAAATAAGGCGAACTATAAAGCCACCGCAGAAGGTAGGAACTATAGCGCTGCCTGGACATCGGATAGAGCCATAAATGGAAAGAAAAGAGGCGGCCTTACCGGTGGCACCAGTCCTGTTAAGCTGCAGCCTGTAAAAGGTAAGGCGGATAGCATAACCGAATCAGCTGTTTCGGAAGGAACCATTAACATTACAGACGCAGAACACCAGAAGCAGAATGTATCTGATCTCAATCGCCAGACAAAGAATGCACTGAACCGATTGGAAAAGATTTTTGACAAGGAAAAAGTACAGGAAAGGCAGGAACTGGCCACCGAATTTGCAAAATTGGGTGCAGAAAAGATTGGTGATATCGCCAATGAGAAGAATTGGAGTAAAGATGATCCGAGAAGAATGCTGCTTCATGGACTTCTGGGTGGTATTACTGCTGGTCTTGGAGGAAACAGTATTCTCTCGGGAGCCGTGGCAGAAGGAAGTATGGAACGTTTGCAACCATTATTGGACCAATTCTTGAAAGACCATCCTGATATGCGAGAAGAAGTGGCGGCGGTAATTGGATATGCTGCAGGTCAACTCGTTGGGGAGGATGGCAAAGTGGGCGCAGCTGCCGCTTGGAGTGGGACAAGATTTAATTGGCTTAGTCATGAGCAAGTGGAGGAGTACAGAGCTGCTAGAGAAAAAGCCAAAACTCCAGCGGAAAAAGCGGCTGTAGACGCTGAATATGAAGCACTTGATAGAAAACAAGATGAACAGTGGCTTAAGCAACAAGAAAGTGGAGTTTATGAAAATATTTTTGGAAATTACGGGGACTTGCATTGGTATGTATTGGTTAATGCAAAGGATACACTCTATGCTGGAAGTACTTTTGCTCAGGATGCATTTACCGGTGGATTGGATTATCGGGTATCACAAGCTACGGGTAAAACATCTCCAATAGGAACATTGATGAATACAATTTCGTCTATATTAGGTGATTCTGATATAGAGACATATAGTTATTACGGGGTCGAAAAGAGAATTTTATTCGACTTAGTCACGGCAGGAGGAGAATTATATGTATTTCGTAATGCAGGATTATTCAGAGGAATTGTATACTCATCCGTAACGGATTTATGGCTAAATAGTATCAAAAATACGATTGCTCCGCCTATGACAAAAGAACAAGCTGAGCAAAAAAATGATGAATATATTGAAGATATGGGGAAAAATGGATTTGATTAAAATTATAAATTGAATATATTTATAACGGATACGAAAAGGGCTATTAGAATGATAAGAATTAACTATAAAGCGTATGAAAAGATATCGGTCATTTTTATGGGCTTAACTTATTTTTGCTTACTATTTAGAGTAGATTTAGTCTTCGAGAATTTCTTAGCTAGCGTTTTTTCTATTATTGCAGCTATCAGCTGTAGAACTTATTATACTATGGAAAATAGAATTTTATATAAGAAAAATCCTCAGACTAAGGAAATAAAGGAAAAGATTGATAAAAATATCGGGATGTCTTATATCGGTCCCATTATATTAGGTGGGCCGGCCATATTTTTCTTCATTCTAGGAGTTTGCAAGACCTGGGGATAAATATAGTAAAATAAATCTGTAACATTTTTGCGGATACTTATGTGGAGGGGAAGTGAGTCCTTTGCTATAGTTATTGCATTCACTGATGCAGCAGCTAAGAGTGACGTGACAGTCACGAACGGATATAATGAAGCCGGGGACGACTATGGTCTGAAATACAAAGAAAAGGGGCTCCTGTCCTCAAAGAGTACCGCCATCAAAAGCCATGACGAAGAGAAGAAAGCATCTCCTGCCATTATTTCCGGAGACACCATATCCATCCTTTCCGGAAAGGACACTCGCATCTCCGGCTCCCAGGTCATTGCCAATCATGACGTGAAAGTAGCGGCAGGCGGAAATGCGACTATTACCAGCGCTGAAGAGCGGGAAGGCCATGACTTTGAGAAGAAAGTGCAGAAGAGCGGGTTCTTGGGCGGTGGCGGTTTCGGTTTCACCATCGGAAGTGAAAAGAGAAAAGACCACTATGAGGAAGCGGGCATCTCGCAAAAGGGAAGCCTCCTGGGAAGCACGGAAGGAAATGTATCCCTCTCTTCAGGAAACGCAATGACCATAGAATCCTCAGACCTGGCCGCCGGGAAAAACATGATCGTGGCCGGGAAGAATATCCTGGTATCCGGGAAAGACAACATTTATACAACAAAGGAAGACCACGAATACAAACGAAGCGGACTTACTGTATCTTTAGGCGGGGGTCTTATGCAGGGAATCGGCAGCGTCTATCCGCCATTGAAAAATGCAGCCGAAAGCCGTGATAATGCCCTGAAAGGACTATACACGGCTGATGCTGCGTTCAATGGAACCCATGTGTTTAAGCAGTATGATACATTATCCGGAAGGAAGAGAGGACTCTCCATGGATATTGGGATTTCCGGTATGTCTTATCATGTCGATGTATCATCTGTCCATACTGAAATGGAGAAAAGCCGTATAGCTGCTAAAAATACGGTTCACATGGAGAGCCGGGAAGATATGACTTTCCATGGAGCTATGGTGACAGGAAAAGATATTGTCCTGGAGGCAGGAAAGGATATCCATCTGGAGGCAGCGGAAAATAAATATACCATGGAATCACATGAAACATCCAAAGCTGGTGGAATCTCTACATCCTGGGGCATTGGAGGGCTGCAGGATGTGAAAATTTACGGAAGTGCAGGTAAGGGAATAGAGACAGAAAAAGCAGTCAGCCATGATGCCGGTCTTATATCCGCTGAAAATCATCTTTATACGGCCAGTGGGGAAGATACGGTCATCCGGGGAAGCCGAATGGAAGGAGGAAAGGTGACTGTAGAATCAGGAGGCCATCTTTCCATTGAAAGCCTGCAAGACACTGACGATTATAGAGAAAGATCAAGCAGTAGTGGCTTTGCTTTGGACAGTGCTATCGTTAAAAGGATAAGGAAACCAGATGGCTTGGATAAACCCTATCTTTCTACCGAAACTGAAAAGGGATATATGGATTCGGTCTATTCGTCGGTGACCAATCAGGCAGGAATCTATGTCGGTAAAGAGGGATATGACATTACAGTAAAAGATAAAACCCAACTCAAAGGGGCCGTAATATCCGGTGAAGCTGACAAAGATAAAAACCGCCTGTCCACGGGAACTTTAGAATGGGAGAATGTAGAAAATAAGGCAGATTACAGAGCTGGAGGAAGCGGAATATCTTTTACTGTCAGACTTGGCGGGAATGTGAATAACGATAAACCCACATCCGAAGATAACAGCAGATTCAGCAGGGAACCGGGGACCGATTATCATAATAGAGGCGATAAGATCGTCAGCACCGCAGATGGAAATCGTATTCCCTTGAATGAAAGGGGACTTTTACCCGTATCCGTAGCACCGGATAAAGGTAAAGATTCCACTGTGACAAAGTCCGCCGTATCACCGGGAAAGATAGTAATTACTCATCCGGATGAACAAAAACAGGACTTAAAAGATCTGGACCGCAACACCCGGAACAGCCTGCGGGCACTGCAGCAGATTTTTGATAAAGCAAAAGTAGAAGAAAAGCAGAAGCTGGTAGAAGAAATCAGTATAGTAGGAAATGAAGCCATCCATGAAATAGCTGCTCAGAGGGGCTGGAAAGAGGGGTCTCCGGAAAAGATGGTTCTTCATAGCATCCTGGGAGCTATTACAGATAAGAATGCCGGCGGTAATATCATCAGCGGTATGCTGGCGGGGGGCATTCATGAGTATGTCATTGGGTGTATGGAAAAGAATATGCCTAAAGGCTGGCTCGCTAAGCATCCAGATATAGTACAGAACGTGGTAACTGCAGTAGGGACACTGGTTGGAAGTATTACTGGAAACAAAAAAAGCAGTGGGTATATTTCCCAAATGGGAACCAAATGGAATGAATATTATCTTGAGCAAAGGGAACGTACTAATGAGGAATTATTGGCGGAAAAGAATAAAGAGAGACAAGAATATCCAATAGGGGGAAGATTCTCTCAGCAAGAAATTGCTGAAGCTGAAAAAGAGGGACGTATTAAGCCTCCTCAATACTATTCAGGCTTGGCAGTAATGTATAAAGGTGGCGCAGGAATTGCCTTAGATATGTCAACGTTAAGCGATTCTGAAATACAAATGAAATATGGTAATCAAGTTGAGCTAATTGAGGAACGCACTTTCATTATTAAACCAAAATCGGATTTTGCGCAGACTATTATAGGATCTATTAATTACACTAACGCTGTGGGGGATGCTATTAGAAGAGTTAAAAAAAGCGGGGTCCGAGATCAATATGTCAATTTTACAATTGATATAAGTTCTGATAGCTTTAGTAATAAAATATTTGACAATCCTTCATTCTTACTAGGTGGTACGTACTCAGGTAATCTTAGCATTATGATAGACTCAGATGGAGTGATACATGAACGATGCTGCATTGTTGATAACTACAATTTCGAAAGACACGATTTAAGCGATACATACGGATTAAAAGAAATTATGGAGCTAAATAATGATGCGGCTTTATCTATGCAAGCAGGCTATTTACATCCATTCATGTGGATACTTTATATTAATAAAGCTATTACTCCATATGGGGAAAGAGATGAGTAATTATAATGAAATATACTCCAATTAAATCAAAAAGAATATATATAGTTGTTTCTTTGATTATACTTTTAATTGGCTTACCTAAAACTTACTCTTGGCTAGAAACGGTTAACCAAGGTATAAATGAGTCCTCTCTATATATAACATCATTTTTGAATGGGCAAATTAAGCTTACTAGAAAGGAAAATGTTCTCATTGATACTAATAGCAAACACATTATAACAAGTAATGCATTATCAGTCTTAGCTAATAAATCCGAGGTATATGTATTGGGAAAAGGAGAATATGTAGTTTACAATACAACAGATGGAATAAAACGAGTTTATCAAGTAAACAGTCATCAAAAAAAGGAAAGTATTCGTTATTTGGACTATACAGAAGCCAAGGCAATTTATGTTCCGTCATATTTATCATTTACACAAGAAGAAAAAATGAATTTTCAAAAGATGCTTACTGCTGATCATCGAGGTTTAGCTGTTTATTATAAACCTTTTTATTGTTCACCTTATAATGGTATCATTATAGATACAAGTACAGGAATATATATAGGGGTAGCTAAAGCATGGAAAGTCTATGGCCACGTTTTCTACTCATATGGTGATAACAACTTTATAATAATTAATAGTAATGGGCTAATACGACAATATTATAATTCTCTTATTTTTCTAAATGCAAATTATGCAAATGATAGGCAGAAGATTAATAATTCAATTGTAGAGAAAAAGCGCATATATGGTAACAAATATGAGGCTCTAGATAATTTAAATAGCCTCTCTGAAACGGAAAAAGAAGTATTACATGAAATATGGGAAAAATATTACCTAACTCATACTGCACCGTATAATAGAGAGGAAAAAAGAGAAAGGTTAGATAATATATGGGGTTGCATAAATAACGAATAGCAATATTAAGTTATAAGACAAGGAGATCACCCCTCTTCACTTCATCTATTTTTCCCATTTATTTGGTTTTCAGAGCTGAGGAAATTTTTATTTTGTTTTCTTGTTGTCTTAGAGGCAAAATAAAGTCTATTTCCAAACAATCCTAATAATTTTTATTTTTCTCATAATCCGTTTATTCTGCTATCCCATATTCCCGTTGGTTCACGCTAAAAGAAGAATTAGGATATCTTGGACACCACTGTCGGTATAGCGATAAAGAGGAAAGAAGGGGCGCTGCTCATGCAGGCAGAGCGGGACATGACCTTGACCGGTACCACACTGGCAACTCTCGGAGAAAAAGGCTCCATGATCCTTTCTGCCGGGCACAATCTCACCATGGATACAGACACTCTCGAAGCCGGGAAAGACATGACCGAAGACAGGGATAACTATATCCGTACCTATCGCAAGACGGAAACAGCCAATACCCTGACCGTCGGAAAAGATGTGACCATGACAGCGGGCAATAACATCAAAGCCAGAAATACATCAGTATCCAGTGAAAGTGGTGCGATTGCCGTCAAAGCAGGCAATGATGTGACAATAGGAAACGGTTACCAGGAAGCGGCAGATGACTATGGCTTGAAGTACAAGGAAAGCGGCTTCCTCTCCCACAAGAATACCGGGTTCAAGAGCCACGATGAAAGTAAGGCCGTGACAGGCAGTCTGCTTTCCGGTGATACGGTAACCATTGTTTCCGCCGGTAATACCGAAGTGACTGCATCTAACATCGTGGGGACAAATGATGTATCTATCGTTTCCGGCAAAGATACCACCATCACCAGTGCAGAAGAAGTGGAGAAGCATGATTATGAAAAACGTGTCAAGAAGAGCGGCCTTTTAGGTGGCGGATTAGGTTTCACCATCGGCAGTGAAAAGCGAAATGATCAATATAAAGATGAAGACATTACGCAGAAGGGTTCTACTATTGGTAGCATTGCTGGTAATGTGACCATCGAAGCGAATAAAGACGTACATGTGAATGCCTCGGATATTATCGCCGGGAAAGATATTTCGCTGACTGGCGAGAATGTAGACATTTCCAGTAAAGACAATGTGTATCATAGTGACGAAAAGCATGAGTATAAGAAGAGTGGGCTTACTGTCGCTGTTGGCGGTGCTGGAATCAATGCTATAGAATCTGTCGCAGCACCAGCCACTCGTATGACACAAGTCTCAGATAATCGTTTGAAAGCCCTCTATGGCTATGAGACGGCTGAAAAGATAAAGAAAAATGGAGATGCATTAAAAAATATCGTCAAGGGAAAGCTTTTTCCTACGATTTCTATCGGTATCGGTAGTAGCTCTAGCAAATCCGAAAGACATAGTACCATCACTGAAGCACAAGGCAGCTCATTGCAGACTGGACAAGACGTGACTATTAAGACGAAAGAGGGTTTGAGTGTCATAGGCTCTGACATTTTAGGTAATAACGTTACTCTGGACGCAGGCAAAGATATCCGTATTTCTGCTACCAAAGAAAAAGAAAAACAGAAGATTAGTCAAAGCAGTAAAGGTGGAAGTCTCGGCGTCAGCCTTTCCGCTGGTTCGGTAGTTTCTGTAGATAGTAAATTCTATGCTGGTAAAGGCAAAGAAAATAGCAGTACCACTAGCTACAAAGAGAGCACTGTAACGGCCAATGATACGCTGACGATGAAGAGCGGAAAAGATATCAGCTTTATTGGCAGTACCGCTAGCGGAAACAAAGTAAAAGCCGATGTAGGCAGGAATCTGGATATTGAAAGCGTGCAGACTAAGAAAGAGTATAACGAGGAAAACGCATCAGCCGGTATGAGCTTTGGTACATCGGCAGATAAAACCAGCTACGGTGGTAGTGCGTCCAAAGGGAACATGAAGAGCAATTACGAAAGCGTTACTGATCAGGCTGCTATTCGCGCTGGTGGAGATGGTTTTGATATTTCTGTCAAAGAAAATACAAATCTCAAAGGTGGTATTATTGATAGCGATGCAACAAAAGATAAGAATACTCTTACTACGGGTACATTGACGTGGGAAGATATGGACAACAAAGCAGATTATTCTTCTATAGGAATGGGCGTATCTCATAGCCATTATGGTGATTATGACCAAATGACACAAAAGCAGAAAAATGAAGTATACAATAAAAAAGGATTGACTCCGTCTATTTCCAGTGGTGCTAAAGGAAAGTCAAACTCTACGACTAATTCTGCGGTTGCAGCAGGTACCATTAAAATTACTGACCTGGATAAGCAAAAACAGAAACTAGCAGATTTGAATCGAAATGCTAAAAACAGCCTGCATCAATTAGGTGAAATCTTTGATAATCAAAAAATAGAAGAACGAGAAGAAATGGCAGGACTCTTTGGAAGAATCGCTTATAATGCAATTCATGATATGAAAGATGGTACAAAAAAGACCGCTATGCATGCACTAACAGGCGGTATTATGAGTAAGTTAAGCAATGGGAATTTTCTGGCTGGGGCCACTTCTGCTACAGTGAATAAGATGCTTATGGATGAAATAAAAAAAGCTTCTAAAGGTGATCCTGCTACCATGGAATGGATGAGTGCAATAGTGGGCGGTATCACCACAGAATTGGTATCTGGAAATAGTTTAATCGGTGCTAGTGTAGCAAGTAGTGCCACTAAAAATAATAGTCTTAGAGATGCTATTGATGCGATAAACGGGATATTTGATGCCAATGAAGCGTACGAAGAAGCAAAAGCAGACGACCATCAAAAAATATCAGATGATATATATGAAAGTGGAGCTGGTGAAGAAGAAAGTACTATGCGTGAAACAGGTGATGTTGAGGTAAATACGACCGATATAGCCAAAAATATAGAAGATAAGGCAGCTGAAACATATGGGGAGCCCTTGTCTGACAGCATGGATGAGGAAGAATATGAATCGAATAATGAATCCTTTGATGAAACGCCGCAATTGCCTCATGAAAATGGACCTACCAGTGATGATGCATTTAGTGCTTGGGAAGGTATGATGGGGAGTGCTTTAGATAATAAGTCTATGTCAGTTACAGGCAAAGTATTGCCAGTAGGTACAACTTTAACAACTACGTGGGATATTTTAAATGATGCAAGAACCGATTTGTATGGAGTAGGTGGTTCAGCGGGACGAATTCGTATGGACTTTATTGCAACAGGAGCATCACTTTCTGGATATTTACCATCAGGTAAGTATGCTGGGATTATTGCTGGTGCAGCAATGGGAGTGAGTATTTCTAAATTAAAAGATTATTATTTTCCTGAATTACCAGAATCAAAGAGGAACAAAGAAGATCAAAAAATATATAACGAGGCTAAAAATTCAATAGAATAGGAGATATACCTATGATGTATGTGATTATAGGATTTTTTTATATAATTGCCAGCCTGTTTTTATCTATGCATGATGAAAAGTTGATTGGATTAGATTTCCCTATTAAACCAAGCCCTAAAGTTATAGCAATTAACTTGATGATTTGTGTCGTATTTGGAGCAATTATCTGTAGTTTATATTTTGATAATATTTATTGGCGATTTGGAATTATAATTTTTTCTATTTTACTAAATGTACGGTTTAGATGTTTAAAAAAGATAGGAAGCAAAATGGAAACAATGGCAACTAGGAGTACGATAAAGTTTTGGGAGCAAAGAGAAATTCTCATGAATCTATTTACGTTTATATTATCATTTCTAACGTTATTAACATTTTTCAAATGAGAAAACTACCATGTTAGATGCTAAGATAAGCATAAATATTTCTGCCAATAAAAATGGCAACAGGACCAAAGAAACTACCAAATCTAGCGGTTCCAGCATTAGTGCTTCCATCGGTGTAGGCGGATTACAGGGAATAAGTGCGTCCTATAGCAAAGTAAAAAGTAATATACAGGAAAACGAAACAACCTATGAAAAGAGCCAGGTCACGGCTGAGCAAGACCTGACATTTACCAGTCGTAAAGATACTACCATCGTAGGAAGCGAGATGAAAGGTAACAAGGTAATTGGCGATGTAGGAAGCAATCTTTCTATTGAAACCAAACAGGATAAAAAGAGCTATGAGGAAAAGAATACCAGGGCAGGATTAACCATCAACTATGGCGTGAAGAATGGTAAAACCGGTGCTGGCGGTGGTGCGAGCAAAGATACCATCCAGAGCAGTTATGAAAGTGCTGCTAACCAGGCGGGAATCCATGCCGGTAGAAGAGGCTTTCACATTACCGTTAAAAATAATACTGGCCTGAAAGGCGGAGTAATTGGTAGTGATGCCTCAAAAGATAAGAATAACCTGACCACAGGTACGTTGACATGGGAAGATACTGAAAACAAAACAGATTATAAAGCCGGCGGTATGGGGCTGGCCTATTCTCCCAATGATAAGGGAAATGCACTGAACTGGAGAGGACTGCTGCCTGATTTAAGTCCTATGGTCAAAGATAAAGCAAATAGTACGACGAAATCTGCTATAGCAGAAGGGACCATCCATATTACCAATAAGGAACAGCAGAAGCAGACTATTTCCGGTTTGAATCGGGATACCGGGAACAGTCTTAACCGGCTGCAGGAAATCTTTGATAAAGCCAAAGTACAAGAGAAGCAGGAACTGGTCGGTATGCTGGAAAAGTATGGCAATCAAGCCATCTATAAATATGCCGAACGCAAAGGGTGGAAGGATGGCTCTACAGAAGAAATGCTGCTTCACGGCGCCTTTGGAGCTCTTATGGATGATATGGCCGGCGGTAATGTGACAGCAGGTGCTTTAGCTGGTAGTGTAAATGAATATGTCATGGGCTATCTGACAAGGACAAAGGGGGAAGAATGGGTACAGAATCATCCTGATACGGTACAATGGATTAGTGTTGGTGTGGGTATAGCACTAGAAAAATTGACAGATAGAAATATGACAGATACCGTTAATGTAGCTTTGGATGCTGCGAGATGGAACAGGTTAGCCTATGAAAGAATAACAAAAACTGATATTAAAGGTTTATTACGTAAGACGAATGGTAAGCAGATGACTGACAAAGAAATTGAAGGATTATTGAGCGATATTATTGACATGGTAAATGAACTTGATCCCAAAGCAGCACAGTCGAAATACTGGGAATATGGCAATGTAGAAACAGAAAATGCGGTCAAAGAATGTTTAAAAGAACATGGTATTTCAGATGAAAACTCCACTGCGTTTATGTATGAGTATAAAAAAATATATCAGGAAGCGGCTGCGGAAGACTCAGCAACATTCAAGAAGAGGACCGGTATCGATTTAGACAGGTACTCACCCAGTCCTGAGATTGGAAAAGAAACTTTTAAATTGCCTGCTATTTATGTCACAGCGGATAAAATTTATCCATTGTCAGAGGAATGTGAACATTCTGATATGTATGAAGCGGAAAAGGATTTGCGGCGAAATCTGGAGGCAGAATTAATTGCGTCCAGACGGGAACCGGGGACTGAGATAGCTGCGGAATGGCCGGAATGGGCAAACAAAAATTATGGCGGATTAAAAGCGATCGGGTTTGTTGGGGCTGATGTTTCAGAAAAGATAGCAGATACGCCTATTGCATCGAAGTTCTTGCGACATAGTCTGGAAGGCAGCGGTAAATCATTGTCATTTGCACATGGTTCGGATGTATCAAGAGACTTGGAACACTCTGATGTATTGGCGGCCAAGGTCAGGAAATTATCCCGAAATCTAAAACCAGGTGAAAAGAAATACTTCTATTCATCAATAGATTTTAATAAAAGTGATGATAACTCACCATCTAAAGACCAGCAGTGGGCTTATGGAAAGGTTAAACTGGCTATTTGTGTTGATAAAAATACTAGGGGGAATATATCTTATAGTGGAGAAGTTGGCGATACCTATAATTTTGATTGGCACAAGGTAACTCAATCGAGCTATAAAAATGAATATATAAAGCTGATCATGAACAATGGCGCTGTATTTTATCAGGAGATTGGAGCATTACAACCATTTAACTGGATAGCTTCAATAAAAGGATTCGTTCATGGAGGCAGTTAATGATTAAAAAGTTATTTTCCAAAAAAGCAATTATAGTTATTTTAATGCTTTGGGTGGCATATCATATTCTCTTCGGCACAATACGGATGCTCGTTGATTTGAAATATCCTAATGGATCGAGCAGTAATACGGTAGTGGCGTTTGGAATGAATCTAAGAAGTGCAATATTTTCATTGCCTGAGGGAAGTGATAAATGGGTATTAAGAGACACGCAACCTGAAAAACAACAACCAGATGTATCTGGATTTAGATTAACTGGTCTTGATGAAAATGTATATGATTATGAAATTGAGATGGGGTTATTTTACCAGTATAAAATGTTTTATATATATGGACGAAATGGTTTCTGGATGATCCAGGCGGACCCTTTTCATATCAGGCTGTTACGCAATCAAAATATCCCCGCCAGGGATGCAGAGAAATTGGATGAGACCATTGCCAAGTATAATACCAATGGAAATCAGTTTACAGTAATAAACGATGAATCAGGGTTAACCTGGGAGGAGCGGAAGGCTTATAATCGCTTGAAAGATAAAGCGCAGCCCCGAATTGCAAAGCTGAAAGAGCAGGGGTTATATCCGTGATTGCCAATTTCAGTATTGCGAGGTATTGGTTAGATATTAATAAGCACGTTAGCGGCCTTCGTCATAGTGGCTGAGAGGGGGGACGCCTTCGGCGAAGTGGCTCAAGGGGAATGGACTGCGGCCAAGGGGATGGTGTGCCGCGTCAAATTATATAGCGGCACAAGTTTTTATTCAACGGCAAAGCCGTAAAATATATAATCTGCGGCGCTTCCAAATTTTGTGCGCAGCGAACTGGAGCGCAAGGAGTGGTAGCAACTGAGCATCCAGTGAGTCGCTTTCCACCCTTGGCCACAGGCTATTACCCTTCAGCCATTTTAACTACAACCGTCATCATGCTGGTGTAAAGCAAATTTCCTGTCAAGCATTTTTGAAAATGTCCCGAGAATTGTCATTTAATAGCCCCGCAATAGTGGGGCTATTTTGAGTGGTTAAGCTAGTATGTTACTAAAATATGTTACGCGATGCAAGTTCTTCTGGATCTTGTCTGGAATGATGCGGTCTTGTAAGGACGTAATGACGGAAAGATGCCTGCTTCCATGGGTGACTCATCGGTGGAATCCAGTGTTTCTGAGGCTTTGGCCTGGTATAGTGAGTATTCCGCAGTAGGTGTACCGCCTGTCCGCCAAGGTGTACCGTTTGTCCGCCGAGGTGTACCGCTTGCCATTTTTAGGTAACTTCTTGAACTATTGGTGTACATGCCAGCTGAAATACTCCTAAATTCTTTTAATAAATATATTAATATATGGCTTCCTGCCATAGAATGAAAACAGGGACGTAGTATTTCCCTTTGTTCTATGAAAGGAGGCCTTTTAATATGGCCAATTTTGCCAGGATCCGGCTCATCCTGGAGCTCCATGACTGCGGAATGTCTCAAGATGAGATTTCTCGCTCCCGTCACATGTCGAGGAGTACGATTACTACCGTACTGCGAACAGCGCGGAAGAAGGGCATCACTTATGCGGGCATCCGCAAGCTGGATGATGCAGCACTACAAAAGCTCTTCTTCCCTGACCGACCGGAAGGTTCAGACATGTACGAGCTGCCGGATTACGAATCCATCCATAAAGAGCTCAAGAAGCCGGGTGTGACTCTTTCATTGCTCTGGACGGAGTATCGTGACAGGTGTCACCAGAATGGAAACATTGCTGTAGGGCATACCAAGTTCTGTGAGGATTACGGCCGGTACTGCACAACCCATGACCTGACCAATCATCTGGAGCATAAGCCCGGAGCCCAGTGCGAGGTCGATTGGAGCGGGCCGACCATGCAGATCATCGACCGTGACACCGGCGCGACCATTTCCGTGCATCTCTTTGTTTCCTGCCTCACATACAGCAGGTATGCCTACGTGGAGGCCACGCTGGATATGAAGATGGATACATGGCTCCGGTGCCATGTCCACATGTACGAGGCATTTGGCGGCGTTCCTGTGCGGACAGTCTGTGACAATCTCAAAACCGGCGTTGTGAAGCATCCCAAAGAGGGTGAAGTGGTTCTCACCGACGCCTATGAGGCACTTGGGCTTCATTATTCAACTGCTATTATGCCTGCCGGTGTGCGGAAGCCCAAGCAGAAAGCATCCGTGGAGAATACGGTTGGAAATATTGCCACCGCTATCATCGCCCGTCTTCGCAATAAGGTTTACTTTACTCTTGGCGAGCTGCAGAAGGATGTAGTGACTGCTACAGATAAGTACAACCGGCAGCCCTTCCAGAAAAGGCAGGGAAGCCGCTATGAAGTATGGCTGGACGAGAAGAAATATCTCCGGGCTCTTCCACGAGCTCCTTATGAAATCGCCTCGGTTATTCTGGGAAGGAAAGTATATCCCAATTTCCACGTTTCCTTTAAGAAAAACTGGTACTCCGTTCCCTACGTATACCGCGGGCAGTCCGTGGATATCCGTTACACCGACAAACTTGTGGAAATCTACTGCGGAAACCGGCGTATTGCCTCCCATATCAGATTTCCTGACTACATGACCAACCACTATTCCACACGCCCGGGAGATATGCCGGATGCATTCAACCAGCCGGAAATGGACAAGGACCGCATCTGTGCCTGGGCAGAGAAGATCGGACCTTGTACGTCGGAAGTCATCAGGAGGATTTTTGACAGTGTAACCATAAAAGAGCAGGGCTATAATGCTGCATTGGCCGTTCTGCATCTCAGTCAGAAATATCCGAAGGACCGCTTCGAGAATGCCTGCCAGTATGCTTTAGCCCACACAACATCGCCCCGCTACAACTATCTTAAAGCTGTATTAGGGAACAATCAAGACAAAATCCTGGACAGCGTACATTCCGCCCGTTATGAAAATACCGGAAAACACAGTATTTCCGAAAAAGGCGCTTACATCCGCGGCGCAGACTATTATGGAGGAAAGACAAAATGATCAATGAAGAAACACAGCGGAAACTCCGCAACATGAAAATGGAACCTCTGGTAGAAGCCCTGCAGAACCAGCAGAGTGATCTGGAATCTTATGCCCCTTTGGACTTCGATTCGAGGCTGACACTGGCCATCGATGAATGCTATTCAGTAAAATTGGATGATCGCATCCGGAGGCTGACGCATATTGCTAAGTTTCGCTATCCTGATGCCGATGTTCACACCCTTATCATGCAGGGCAGAGGTTTCAGCCGCGAAGAAATCCTGGGCTATGCCAGCTGCGGTTACATTGAACGCCATAAGAATCTGATCATCAACGGATTTACCGGAGTAGGAAAGACCCACCTCGCCTGTGCTTTAGGGAAAGAGGCCTGCCGCCATCTGTACAGGGTCAAGTATTTCCGCATGCCGGAGCTTATGGAACAGTTCAATTATGGAACCGAAGTCGGACGGAGCGTGGCCAGCATTGTAAAGAAGTTCTCCGGCTACGATCTCCTCATCATCGACGAATGGCTTCTCGAGATGCCGACGGAAGTGGAGCAGCAGTATCTTCTTGAAATCTTGGAAAACAGGTACGATGCTCATTCCACTATTTTCTGCTCCCAGTACAAAAGCTCGGAATGGTATCCGCGCCTCGGTGATGGGGTTCTGGCCGATGCGATTATGGACAGGATCATTCACAATGCCTACCACATCAATTGCGGATCAATGAACATGAGAGAATATTTGAATAGTCCCGATGCGAAAAATGACTAAATTATTTTAACATCATAACCTAAAGAATGAGCGGTACACCTTGGCGGATAAGCGGTACACTTTCCGCGGAAAGGCGGTACCGCTTTTTCGGATAGGCGGTACACCTGTTGCGGAATATTCAGAACATGATATCGATAGAGAAATCCAAGCTAAATTCGATTCACTTAAGGGGAAAAAATTAGGTCTCATGCTTTCCGGAGGGATGGATTCTGCATGTCTGGCTTCTTATATGCCCGGAGCAGATGCATATACGTTTCGCTTTATCGGTGGTGAATATGAATACTCAGAATTAAAAAGAGCTGAGTACTTTGCGGAGTATTATGGCCTTCATCTCCACTACGTAGAAATTAATTGGAAAACGGTTACCGAAAATCTAGATATCTTAATGAATCACAAAGGGGCGCCTCTACATTCCATCGAACCACAAATTTACCAAGCTGCCTTACAGGCTGAATCAGATGGTGTAGAGGAAATGATTATAGGAGATGGTGCAGACTGCGTATTCGGTGGAACCGATAAATTATTATCGAAAGACTGGAAGTATGAAGAATTTAAGAAACGATATACTTACGTTGATCCGGAAGCAGTGTTAGTAGATCCTGTTGATATCGATTTTGCTTATAAGAAATATCGTCAAGGTGAAGACGGAATTAATTTTATTGGATTTTTAGCAGACTACAGTGATATAGAAAGCTATGCATCTTATGAAAATGCGTTTTCTGCCGCAGGTATGGTTTATACAGATCCTTATGAAATTTTGAAGATGGACGAACCGCTTGACTTGAAGCGGATTCGGAATGGCGAATCCAAGTATCTCATCCGTGCCTTGTTCAAGATGAAATATCCTGGAGTTCCTATACCTGAAAAGAATCCAATGCCACGGCCAGTGGATCAATATTTTAAGAATTGGAAGGGACCAACACGGCCTGAATTTAAGCCCAATTTATCCATAGAAGGCTTCACAGGAAATCAAAAATGGTTATTGTGGTGCTTGGAATGTTTCCTAAATAATCATGAATAACAAGGTAGCAAGATTACTATGAACGACAAGAATTTATGAAAAAATAAGTAAGATTTTAAACTTTACCTCTATTTTGCTATTGGATTATAGCGATACTTATCAGGATGCTTAGTAAAGCTTTAGGCAATTCATATAATTTATGGATTTCTTCTGGCATCTGGCTGAAATATTATTTTGTTGAATATTCTGTACTAGTGTCTAATTTCGTAAGTTTCCGATTGTATCCCTAAGTTGCGAACCCTTGACCTCACGTTTTTTCCAGCGGAACGGTTCTGCATGCTCATTGTAGGCAGCAATAAACTTTTTAATCGCTGACACGAGATCCGAAACAGAGTCAAAACTTGCCCCTCGGAGCACTTTTCGCGACATAATGTTAAACCATATTTCCACCCTTTCTCATAAGTCGCCAAATGGCAGCCTTTGAGACATTCAGAACTCTTGCCAGTGTAGGACCATCCCAGTGTGCTAACCCGTCTGGAGGCGCTTCCTTCAGCTTATTTAACACCATTTCGCGGAATTCCGGTCCATATTGAGCAGTACGGCCCCGCCTTTTCTTATCCTGTAGCCCAGGGATGCCCTGTTCAGCGAAACGATTCCGCCAAAGACTAACGGTATTGGGGCGTTCCCCCAACTTAGCCGCGATATCCTTGATTTGCATTCCATCAAGACATAGAAGAACCATTTTTGCACGTCTTACAATGCGATGCTCTGTTTTTTGAGAGTTTACGATTTTATGCAGTTCTATTCGTTCGCTTTCGGAGCAGCGTATTTGCTTAGCAACTTTTGGCATAACGTTATCCCTCCCTGCAATTTGCATTTATCTGGAATAAGTATACCATTATTTGCTATGTCCGACAATACAATCTATTATTTATGAAATTAGACACTAGGTGTACCGCCTATCGGAAAAGCAGTACCGCCTGAATAATACGCACCAATAGAGCTAAACAATACGCTCCCCCAAGCCACCCAATACGCAGGGGAGAGCTAGAATAGATCAGTGGCTGATATCTAGTAGCCAAGTGATAAGGTCCTGTGGGCGAGTGAGATCGAGGTCGAGATATCCAGCCTGCGGCAGTCCCATCAGTTCTCATCACCATCTCTCAGCACGTTATTTATGCAGAGTTATCAGGATTCCAACGGCGGCGAGAGACGAAAGTGGGAACCGAATATATTAAAAATACCCAGTCTGTGCGGGAAGTGACAGGCTGGGCTTTTTGATGGCAGCTTATAGAATTTTATCTTTGGTATCCGCGTTCACCGGTGTAGGGATTGACATTGCCCCGGTGACTGTAGTTATTGTAAGGATTTCCATCGGGATCGCTCCGATGGTGTGGCTGGACGTAGGTTCCGTCAGAGCGGCGATAGCCGTTTACATAGGTGTCTGCGCTGACGGTAGCCATGGATGCTGCAAAGGATGAAACTGTGAGGACGATTAAACCGATTAAAATTTTTCTCATAGGGGACTCCTTCAATGTTATTTGTCATCTAAGGTGCTTATATCATATGAAATGATTATTTGTCAAGCATTTTTGAAAATGTCCCGAGAATTGTCATTTAATAGCCCCGCAATAGTGGGGCTATTTTGAGTGGTTAAGCTAGTATGTTACTAAAATATGTTACGCGATGCAAGTTCTTCTGGATCTTGTCTGGAATGATGCGGTCTTGTAAGGACGTAATGACGGAAAGATGCCTGCTTCCATGGGTGACTCATCGGTGGAATCCAGTGTTTCTGAGGCTTTGGCTTGGTATAGTCAGCATCAAGCTCAGGAGATTTCTTCTGGCGCAAAGGGATGGCTTCCAGCGCGTAGATACTGGTATCGTTAACACTGCAGTAGAGTTCGCCGTTGAAAGCCCGTATGACCAGTACTTTGGTTCCGCTGGCATAATGCACCTGATGGCCTTCTGAATCAAGCATACGATAGTACTGACGCTGGAAACGGATGCAGTGGCCTCTGTCTACCGTACGGCCTGTAAGTACAGCCAGTGTCAGGTTGATCCTCTCATCTGACGGTTGCGTCACAAAAGCTGATTTGGTACTATTGGGAGGAAGTGCAAACTTCGCATTGAATTCTTTTAGGTAGGACTTGAGGAATTCATTGGCGTCTGCAATAGTCGTGATGCCTGCCTGTCTCAGCTCAATCGGCAGGCGCGACTGCAGCGTCTCATTGAGCCGCTCAACCCGGCCTTGGGCCTGCGGTACGCTGCTTGACTCAAGGTGTATCCCCAGTTGCCTGCAAGCGTAACCGAACTGCGTATAGGTATCCTCGTCGATGGACGGGGATCCTTTTTGTTTGTAAATGAACACAGTGCGTTTATCCGTGAAGATTTCCACAGGGATTCCGTAAACTTTGAGAGTCTGCCAGAGGACATGGTAATAGCCGTTCAGGGTCTCCTGGGTGTCAAAATAGCCGCCAGTCACGATGCCAGTAGCATCATCAATGAAGAGGTGGAGATGCCAGATCTTCCCGGGAACCCATTCATATGGAGTGGCATCACCCTGCAGCTGTTCCCCAAAGTATGCATGCCGTGGACGCCGGCTGTGGGCATCTTCAGCAGCCACAAGATTGGTTTGTATTTCCATCTGCTTTTTCTTGGATTTCGTGTTGCTTTTCATTGCTTCCAATTTTCTCCTGATCCGTTTTCTTTTGGCCCGTGTAGCCATAGGAGAGAGAATAAAGGCTGCCTCAAGAATGGAGGCTACAGAGGAAACGGAGACATGGATATTCTCATGTCTGTCCAGAAGTTCGGTAAAGTGGGTAAAATTGGCGCCATAGTACTCATTCTGGTAAAGAGCCACAATTTTTTCTCTGAGTGAGGCTGGAAGTGTTGTTACGGGCTGTCTACCCCTGTTCCCGTGGACAAATGCTGCTTTACCTTCCTGACGATAGCGCAGGATTAACCGGTTCACGGTGCGGACAGTGCACCCCAGCCGGACTGCTGCTGCGAGCTTGTTGCCATCTGGATGATTAACAAGAGATTTGATTGTTTCATATTTGAACTGCTCGTCCATCGTTAATTCAACCTTTCTGATAAAAATTCCTCCCATCACTTGCGTTAAGATTGTGATGAGATTATACCATGACTGGGACATTTTCATTTGTGGTTACTTGAGACAATATCACTTGTGGTTCATACATCATGCTGGTGTAAAGCAAATTTCCTTGACAAGCCATTACCTATCCTGTATAATGACAATCGTCGTGGTGATTCCTATGTCTATCGAAAATATTGTAGAAAAGGGGGAGCTCCTGGATCAGTACGGAGCCCTTCTGACGGACCGGCAGCGAGACTGCCTGGACCTGTACTATAATGAAAATCTGACGCTGGCGGAGATCGCCGGCCATTTCCATATTTCCCGGCAGGCTGTCCATGATGCCATGCGGCACGGGGAGGAACAGCTCCTGGCCTATGAGTCGGCGCTCCACCTGGTGGCGGAGAGACCAAAGAAAGAAAAAGCGGCCCGGGAGCTCATGGAAATGATTCCTGATGAGCATCGCAGGAAAGCGGAGCGGCTCATCGACTTTTTATCGGAATGAGGTGACCCTATGCCATTTGAAAGTTTAGGCGATAAACTGCAGTCTGCCTTCAAGGACCTCCGGGGTAAAGGAAAGCTTTCGGAAAGTGATATCGACGGCGCTCTCCGGGAAGTCCGGCGGGCCCTTCTGGAGGCAGATGTCAATTTCAAGGTGGCTAAGGATTTCATTGCCCATGTCCGGGAAAAGGCCATGGGGGAAGAGGTCTTCGGCAGCCTGAAACCGGACCAGACGGTGATCAAGATTGTCCGGGATGAATTGACGGATCTCCTTGGTGGTACCCAGAGTAAGATCACCCTGTCCCCTTCGGGACTGACCATTATCATGCTGGTGGGGCTCCAGGGGGCCGGCAAGACCACCACCGCCGGCAAGCTGGCGCTTATGTTTAAGAAAAAAGGACACCGGCCGCTTCTGGCAGCCTGCGACGTGTACCGTCCGGCAGCTATCAAGCAGTTGGAGGTATTAGGGCAGCAGACGGATGTACCGGTATACCGGATGCCTCCCAATGTGGATCCTGTCCACATTGCCAGCTATGCCATTGATACGGCAAAGGCCTACAATCGGGATATTGTCATTCTCGATACCGCCGGCCGTCTGACCATCGATGAAAAGCTGATGGCGGAACTTCGGAATATCAAGGCTGAGGTTCATCCCCATGAAATCCTCCTGGTCCTGGACTCCATGACCGGCCAGGATGCCGTAACCACGGCCAAAGCTTTCGATGAAAACCTTGGCATCGACGGGACCATCCTTACAAAGATGGACGGCGATGCCAGAGGCGGTGCTGCACTTTCCATCAAGTCAGTCACCGGAAAACCGATCAAGATGATCGGCGTTTCAGAAAAGCTGGATGGGGGATTGGAAGATTTCCATCCGGACCGCATGGCCGGCCGTATCCTGGATCTGGGCGACCTGGAAACATTGATTGAAACAGCCCAGAGAAATATGGATGCCGAATCCCTGAAGGATGCGGCAGGAAAGATTCGAAAGGGCGAATTCACTCTGGATGATTTCCTGAAGCAGCTGAAGCAGGTGAGAAAGCTGGGGTCCTTCCAGTCTATTCTCGGTATGCTTCCGGGCATGGGCAAATTCAAGGACCAGCTGAAGGACATTGACCTGGATGGTAAAGAAGTCAAGCATATAGAGGCCATTATCCTCTCCATGACTCCTGCCGAAAGGGCCAATGTAAAAATCCTGAACGGCAGCCGCAGAAAACGTATCGCTAACGGCGCCGGCGTGAAAATCCAGGATGTAAACCGCATGATGAAGCAGTTCGCTGAAATGCAGAAGACCATGAAGAAAATGAAGGGCAAGAAAATAAATCCATCCAAGCTGGGAGGCCTTGGCGGCTTCCCCGGGATGTTCCATAAATAATCGAGACCAATTCAAGGAGGTGAATTTCATGTTAAAAATTCGTTTGACCCGTATGGGTGCTAAGAAGAATCCTTTCTACCGTATCGTAGTTATCGACTCCAGAGAAGCAAGAAACGGCGCTCCTGCTGATACCATCGGCTGGTACGACCCTGCAAAACTGGACGCTCCGGTAAAGATTGATGAAGAAAAGGTTCTTTCCTGGCTTGGAAAAGGCGCACAGCCGACCGACACCGTTCGTTCTATTCTCAGAAAGAATGGCATCCTTGCTAAGTTTGCAGAAGCAAAGAAATAATGGGGGCCGCGTATGAAAGAATTAGTGGAAACACTTGTCAAGGCTCTGGTAAAGAACCCTGATGCCGTCTCCATTACCGTAGTCGAAAAGGGCAGCCTGGAGATTTATCAGGTCCATGTTGCCCCGGAAGACATGGGCAAGGTCATCGGCAGAAAAGGCCGCATTGCCAATGCAATCCGCACCGTTGTCAAAGCAGGTGCCCTGCGTGAAAACCGCAAGGTAGCTGTGGATATTATTTGAGAGGTGCCTTAATGGAAGAAATGCAGATTCTTGTTCCGGTAGCTGTGAAATCCAAGCTCACCGAGACATTAAAGACCACGCTGCTCAATGAAATCGGGCAGAATATCAGCCGTGTCGAACACGATATGGCGCAGCTTGAATTCGAAGCGAATGGCAAACTGGCTGAACAGGCCAAAATCAACATTCAGGCCGTCGCTCCTCTCCGCGCTCAGTACGAAGCCCAGAAAGCCCGTATGCAGCAGGTGAAGGATAAGCTGAATGCTGACAAGGAACACCTGGAAAAGCTGGCTATCGGTGCTGAACTGAACCGTCAGCCCATGAACCGGATCGTCACCGTCCATGTGGGGGATGACATGAACGCCTTAACCGGCGGCGAGATCCTGGTAGAAGATGGAAAGATCATCGCTTTCCGTAACTGATATGAAACCCGATGAAATGATAATCGTCGGCCGAATCGTAGCCCCGCATGGTGTGCGGGGTGATTTGCGTATTCTTCCCGATACGGACAGGCCGGAGATTTTTAAAAAGCTCAAAACCATCTATATCGGAGGGAAACCCTGCCATCTCCTTTCCGCCCGTCCCCACAAGAATGTGTACATCCTTCATGTGGAAGGGGTGGATGACAGGAACATGGCAGAAACCCTGATTTCCAAAGTGGTGGAAGTTCCTTTCTCGGAACTCCCCAAAAGGGAAGAAGGGTCCTACTACTACTTCCAGCTCATAGGGCTTCAGGTAGTGACGGAAGACGGAAAGGCTGTGGGGACTGTGAAGGAAATCATAGAAACCGGAGCCAACAATGTGTACTCCATCAGCACACCGGAAGGAAAGGAGATCCTGATTCCGGCCATACCGTCATGCGTTCTCTCCATTGATGTCGAGGCAGGACGTATGACGGTGCGCCTGCCGGAGTGGGAATAGTTTAACCCTGTGTGCCGGCTGCCCCTTCCTTATCGGAAGGAGACAGGCGGCGGAAAGCCGCTGTGAGGCTGTCAACTTGAAAATTGATATATTATCCCTGTTTCCGGAATTCGTGGAAGCATTCTTTCACCAGAGCATGATCAAACGGGCTCTGGAAGCGGGACTTATAGAAATGGCTGTGACCAATCCCAGAGACTTTACCAAAAGCCGCCACAGACAGGTGGACGACACCATTTACGGCGGCGGGGCAGGCATGCTGATGATGTGCCAGCCGCTTTTTGATGCCTGCCATCATGTGCTCCCCGAAAAAGGCCCCCGGGACCGGGTCATCTTCCTGTCACCGGCAGGGAAGACCTTTAACCAGGACAAAGCCAAGGAACTTCAGCGGGACTACGACCACCTGGTGCTCATCTGCGGTCATTATGAAGGCGTAGACCACCGGGTAGAGGAACATCTGGCAGATGAGCTCATTTCGATCGGCGACTACGTGCTTACCGGCGGGGGACTGGGAGCCATGGGTATCAGCG
>ERZ779643.249-NODE-249-length-49042-cov-7.150305_pt1 | contig 49042 bp, 39 predicted proteins | sample MGYA00511564_ERZ779643 | MGnify/ENA primary metagenome ERZ779643 (study PRJEB29588, sample SAMEA2147114) | human gut metagenome | biome: human gut; feature: human-associated habitat; material: faeces | place: Denmark | collected 2008/2010 ...
GCACGAGGATTAGCTCGGGCGCGGCGGACATTTTTCTCCCATACTCATCATCCAAAAACAACGCAACATGAGCAAAAACAAACTTGCCAAATTTGCCGACATGGCGACCTATCCGCACGTGTTTGAGCCCGTAGATCCCGCCGAGGCCGAGCATTTTGCCCTGAAGGGGCGCTGGGGTGCGGACTTCTTTCACAACGACCACCCCATCGTGCTGGAGCTGGGCTGCGGCCGCGGCGAATATACCGTGGGGCTGGGCCGGCTTTTTCCGGACAAGAACTTCATAGGTGTCGACATCAAGGGCGCGCGCATGTGGACCGGTGCCACCGAGTCGCTGCGCGAGGGCATGACCAACGTGGCCTTCCTGCGCACGCACATCGAGTTTATCGACCGCTTCTTTGCGCCGGGCGAGGTAGCCGAAATCTGGCTCACCTTCAGCGACCCGCAGATGAAAAAGGTGACCAAGCGCCTGACCTCTACCTACTTTCTGGAGCGCTACCGCCGCTTCCTGAAGGACGGCGGCCTCATCCACCTGAAAACCGACAGCAACTTCCTCTTTACCTACACGCGCCTGATGGTGGAGCACAACCACCTGCCGCAGGATTACGTGACCGACGACCTCTACCACAAGGAGCTGGCCGGCATCGGGGCCGACGAGGAAATGCAGCGCATACTGGGCATACAGACCTACTACGAGCAGCAGTGGATAAGCCGCGGGCTGAATATCAAATACCTGCAGTTCCGCCTGCCGCAGGAGGGTGAGCTGACGGAGAGCGAGGAGGAGATTCCGCTCGACGAATACCGCAGCTACAACCGTCACAAGCGTTCGGGGCTGGAGCGGGCCAAGTAGAGGCACTTCGGGCGTACGGCCGGACCTCTTTTTAACGGGCGTCCCGGCAGCCGTGACCACAGGGTCGGGCTGCCGGGACGCTTGGTTTTGGTAACTGCCCCAGACGGAAGGAACGGCAGAGGGACTTTGGAAAAACTCGGCGGCTCGGAAAAATTTTTCCGCGGCTCGCAGTTTTTTTTCGGCGGCTCGGAGTTTTTTCCAGGTCGCATCTGGTTTTCCGCTAACAAAATACTACACCGGAGGAAAAGACAGCCGCAAATTCTTAAGTTGTAACCAAAAATCTTCTATGTCCAGAAAAAATAAGAGACCGACTCCAAAATCTCTTTTGGGCCGGCCTCTTTATGAAACATCGGTTATCGTAGTATCAGTTTTCGGGTTTTACGTCCGACTTGCAGGAGGTAAATACCCCGGAGACCGGAAGTTGAAATCTGCGTATCTCCTGAAACTTCACTATGGTGAAGCAGTGTGCCTTGCAGGTTGTAAAGGCGTAGGCTGGTGGAGGAATGCAGACCTTTGACATAGATGATGCCATTGTTTACGTAAACGCATACTTCTTCCTCTTCTACCGGAACGATATTGGTGTAAGGGCTGGCGGAGAAAGTTACGGTAGTATGGATGCCGGAACCATCTGTAGTTGTGGCTTCCACCGTTACTTGACCGCCCATGGCATTGTCTTTCAGAGTTACTGTACCATCTTGTGATATGGTGGCCAAGGTTTCCCCGTCGATAATACTCCACTGCACGCGTTTCAGTGTGGTACTCATCGGCAATACGGTTGCTTGCAAATGCAGCTGTGGCTGTTCGCTGTCCAATCTCAGTTCAGCTTCCTGTGAGGTAATCGTGATGCTTTTTGCCATGGTGACATTGAAGGCTTCAGTTGAGCAGACCACATTAGACCGGTTACGGATATCGTTTTCCGAGGTTCGTGTCTGAGGGATATCGAAGCGCGTATCCAAAGCGTAATACGTGGCATCATCTGAAGTGCGTATGTGAGTATAACTTAGGGTGTTTCCCGATACAGTGGTCAGTTCGGTGAGTTGATCGGGCGATGGACCGCTTAATATTACATATTGCATCACCTTTTTACCTTCGTAAGGCGTCCAACTCAGGTTGATGTTGTGTCCTGTGGCACGGTTCACCATCAGGTGGGTATTGGTATGAGTCTTGCTGCCTTGGGTTTCGCCTCCGTAGTTAGTGGCCATTGTGATGAAATAACGCTGTGCCAACAAAGCGGGTGTAGAAGAAAGATCCACAAAACTACCGTCGGATAACGGTGCTTCGCCGAGTAATTCATAGCTGTCGGTTACATTCGTTTCGCGGTAGATGCGCACGGTTCCCGGCTGCAACGGTGCAGGTAGTTCCGTAGGAACATCCCAACTGATGCGGTTCCGGCCGGTGCTTTCATCAATGCTTACCTGTTTGATTGAGGGGGTGAAACCGCTGCCAGTCACTTCTACACGTGTGCTTACATAATTTGTGCCGAATACGTCATTGGTTGCTTTTACGTTCAGTTCATACAGACCGTCCTTTTCCGGGAAAATGAACGTGGCTTCCCGTTGTCCACTTTCGTGTATGAATTCAACACCTTCTTCTCGAATAATTTCGAAAGTGACACCAGGCGAGAGCAGATATTCGGGTAGAATGCCTTTCACTGGAGTACCTGCTATGACTTCTTTGGGCAGGTCGATGAACATATCCGGTAGGTCAAGAATTTCGATTTGTGCCTGACACACGGTGTCGTCTACAGTTAGGGTGACGGTTTTCAGTCCGGCTTTGCTCCATTTGATAGTGTTGCCGTCTATTACACCTCCGTCGGTGTCTATTTGCGGATTGCCCAGAATCGTGGTCTCGAACGGGATAGGCCAACTAACACGTCCCTTGCCCGGCAGTTTCAGAAGCGATACGGCCTGTGCCGTGTACTCGTACACGGGCGAGAAGTCAGAATGGGCGTTCCACGGGTCCACGGTCTGCACCTGTATTTCATACGTCTGCCCAGCTTCCAACGCAGTCGTGGGGATGGTGAAGCGTGTGGCCGTGCGGTAATGCAGATAGCCCGGTTCACCTGTTTGTGCCTTGTTGTCGGTCAGATTCAATGGGGAAATGAGATAAGCTCCTTCTCCCGATGCGCCTTTTTTCTTCACGCTCAGATTATAGCGAAGACCGGATGATGGGGTTTCCTGGTCTGTCGCTGCATCCCAGTATATAGTCAACCCGTCGGCTGTTTGGCTGGCATAGATGTTTTGTGGTACGGTAGGTGCAGTATTCTTGAACGAGGAACGGATTCGGATAGAGGCGTCGAGGTCAGGCACACCGTCTCCGTCTACGTCAGTGTAAGAAGAACTGTTGGAACTGATATTACCTGGATAGAAATTAGAGAATATAGAGCTGGTAAGATTCTGTGCCAGATCCATGGAAAGTCGTTTTCCGTTTTTATCGATAAAAATGAGGGAATCTTCATCTGCACTACCGTAATCGGCTTGACTAATACATTCCGGCATTCCGTCCATATCGAGATCTGCAAAAGGTTTTCCCGGTAAGGCCATACGTTCTGTAAAGCTGAATGATTCATCACAAAGGTAGGCATAGTACTTGTTCTCATTATAGTTTTCATAGATAAGGTCAGGTCTTCCGTCTTGGTTCACATCCGCAATATCTGTTAACGATGCGGTAATGCCTTGCGCGGACAGTTCTATTATGTCGAATTTCCACCCTCCTTGGTTCAGGTAAAGCCGTTGGCTGAATTTTGAATTGATGCTGTACGTAGCTACAATATCCAAATAACCGTCTTGGTTGAAATCAGCCACGGCAATGGGCTTGAAATATTCCGTACCTTCATACAGCAGCTTTTCTTCCAGAACACCGTTCCCATTATTTTTGTAGAAGGTGTTCAGCGACACGAAGTCAACCAAACCGTTGTTGTCGATATCTCCGATGGGAGTTAACCCGATATTGTCTGCTATGGGATTTCCGGGAGTGTTTAAACAGAGATCTTCTTCGTATGTGTGGAAGTCCATATCGCCGTCGTTCAATAAGAAACGTTTTTTCTGGTTGTTTACAGTCATAGAATTACCGAGGATATCGGGCAGTCCGTCCTGATTGAAGTCGACCACATAGCCACCATGGTTGATATAAAGATCGGTGTTGAATGATTTCATCAGCTCTTTGAATGTGCCTTGCGTATTACTATAGAGTTTGATGGAGAATCCTTCCGGCCATCCATCCTGATTAAAGTCGAATGAGTAGCCGCTATAACCGTTTGCAGCTTCCCTGCGGAACGGGAGTACCTGTATGCCTTGTGAAAATGTGTGTCCATCGAGCGAGAGCGTTACGGTTTTTGTTCCGTAACTGTCAAACACGATATCGGCAGTTCCATTTGTCGTTTGGTTGACGACACGTCCGTCTGGATATAGTTTGTATTGGTAGTTGCCGCCTTCACGGGCATAAATCGGTGAGACGTGCAAGGTGTCTGCCGTACTTAGTTCGTTGGCAGAAGCAGTGAATTCAGTGCTGATCAAGTGATTTTCGAACAGAATCTCTTCACTCCATGCACTGCCGATGCCATTCGGATTGATAGCCTGTACTGCCATATAGTAAGTACCTTCCGGCCATGTGCCGGCATTGAGAATCATGTAAGTCGAACTGCCGGCATTCCCCTTTTGAACCGTGCGACGCTTGCCGTCGGCATTGGATTGAGTGGGCACAATGTTGCCAAGCCCCGGTGCAGTTCCTACGCGCACTTCATAGGTGAGCCCAGGCTCTTGCGAAGGAGCCTGCCACTCCATACGGATCAGGCCTGTTGCTGCATCTACAGCATATGTCGGGGCACCCGGACTTTCCACAGTGATTGTTTGGGCATTTTCCAGTGTGCAGAGGTAATAATCCATGTTCTTGGTTACCAAAAAATCGAGTTTCCCGTCGCCATTCAAATCGGCTATGAAAGGGTTCTCTTCATTGGACAATTGATAGTCGTCTGGCAGAAGCATAGTTTCTGTCAGATTGAAATTGGTATCCCATTGGAACAGGTTGAAATCATATTTCATGTACCCATCTTCGTTTATGTATTTCTTTACAGCAGTCAAGCCTGGTTTCCCGTCAAGATTGACTACTTCATGGAAGGTATATTGGCCATCTATTCCTTGCTCTGATTTCTTGAAGGTGCCGTTTCCTTGATTACGCAGGAAGATAATAAAGGCGTAAGTGGTCTGTTTGGTCTTGTCAATGGTTAGCAGGAGATCCTGATTCCCGTCGCTATCCAAATCGCATGTCTGTATTTGGGTAATATGGGAATTATTGGCAATACGTTCTGTTTCGTATCCTGACGGTGTGCTGCGCATCAGGTTCACATCTCCTGTATTGGCATCGAAAAGCACATAGTCCGTTATTCCGTCGCCATTGATTTCGCAAGTGGTAACAGAGGTGCCGAGGGAAGCTGTATAATAGCGTCCGTCGGGTAAAGAAAGAAAAGACAGCCCTTTGGATGAAAACAAATCCGGATATCCATCGGCATTGAGGTCGATGACCTGCATTTGTTCGGGTTCTGTGGGATAGTTTGTTCCACGTTCTGGAATGGCGGCACCGGAAAAGATGGTATTGTTTACCTTAAATATACCACTTCCGCCATTCTGATAGTTGGCAGCCGTGAGTTCTTCGGCATTCGTAACGATGGGGAGGGGCTTTTGAATAAACGTGCCGTCGGAAGACTGGATCAGTGCGAAGGGCGCATAAAGGGTAGGCCAGTCTTGTATGCGTTCAAAGAAAAAGAGGTCCTTGCGGCCGTCGCGGTTAATGTCAACCGGAGTAAAGCTGTGGGCATAATTCTTGATCGTAACCATTTTGCTTCCCTCAGCTTGGCTGACATATAATTGATTCCCTTTTCCATTAGAGCCAAAAATGACTTCCGGTTGTCCGTCACCGTTTAACTCCATAACAGTTATCACGTGATAACAGGTATCACTGTAATCGGCGATTTTTTGCTTTATGGCACCGTCTAAGCTATGCCATGCGTAGAAATGCTCTCCGTTTTTGTTTGTTTCATAAAGGTACTCCTGTATTCCGTCTCCATCTATATCATAATACAGACTTTTGAGGGTTGGAGGAATACCTTCAATGGGAGCAAGCGATTGTCCCATGGTCGGTAAGGCATGCGTCATCGTCATCCAAACCAGGATTAGTAATAGTAAGTGTTTCTTTCTCATGATGTTTTTTTTTAAGGTGAATATTAGAGGTGTCTTTTGTGAACGATTGAAATATCACAAGGATAGATGCTTTAAATATATTAAAAAGTACGTTATGAACCAAGAAAACTGCCTTTTTTATCTTATAAATATTTTTTATTGAGGGATTTTCTTCCTGCTCCTTTTCCTTTATTAGCAGAATCGGGGTAAGCACCGTTAACTTGTCGGGATATGGCTTAGGGATGATTGATGTGCATTGGTGCAGTCCTTTTTCTGGATCCGGTTCCAGAATATCTCCCGATTATTTTTGTGAAGGCATAAAGAGGCGCACGGTCAAAATCCCAATATGCTTTGTTTAACAAAATGTCTGTGTTTGTCTATCGCTCAGTTGTTAGTGTAGTAAACCAAGGGAAATGAAAAAGAGGTTTACCTTAATAAAATGTATTCACTTTATCCTTCTCAATAGGATTTTTGTCGGAATCATTGTTAAATTTGCTACAGCGTGAAATCGAGTTCGGGAAAAATATCAAGCAAGACATTGTATTATCTTTACATTGCTGGAAGGGGGCATCTCGTGGCCTTAATTATATATTACGTGAGTTCAGAATTACCTTCCTTGGAAAATTCTTGGTTGTACCGACATGTCGGCATGTATATCCAATGTTTTCGGCTCGTTTTTGAAAGTGGAACAAATCGTGGGTGCAACGCAAGTTGTGGCAGTCGGAATTATCGTGAAATCCAAAAACCTGATGTCACTATATTGGCCAAAGGCGCGGAACTTCATGAAAAACACCTCGTGGAAGAATACGCGAGGTATGAGTTCGATGAAGTTGTTGGACGGTATCCGGATAATATCCGGCAAGACGCTGTGGTTCCAACTTCGTACGGTAGGACAATGAAGGAAGACAATTCACTTTCTTTTCGTTGTATGGCAAATGGGAAGAGTCTGGTGCGGAGGTATATCAGTGTAGCTTGGTTTGGAATAAAAATAATTACACCACAGCCGCCTGGTGTAATCTCGTGTAACGAATCGTTTGGCTCTTTTTGTGCTTCGCTCTAATTTTGCAGTGTCCGGACAAGACATTTGGTCCTTTAAAAAACATTTTCACCTTAAAAACGAGCGTATCATGAACATGAAAAAATGGCTGATGATGGCATGGGGCACCATCATGATGATTTCAACGGCCACGGCCCAAACGGTAAAAGAGAACGATGAAAAAATCTATGACGAGTGTGAAGTCATGCCGGAATTTCCGGGCGGTTATCAGGCCCTGTCGGAGTTTCTTCAAAAACAGCTTGAATACCCTGCAGAAGCCATAAAGCGTGGAGAACAGGGAAAAGTTCTTGTGGCCTTTGTGGTTGAAAAAGACGGTTCACCATCCCACTTTAAGGTCAAGAATCACGCCACGCCGACACTCGACGCAGCCGCCATCAAGGTGCTGAAAAAAATGCCGAAGTGGAAACCCGGAACCGTGAAAGGCCAGACGGTGAGGGTAAGATATGTATTACCGGTTTATTATAAGCTAAAATAGGGATGGACCGTACCGGCACGATGCTCACCCTCCTCGCCACCGTCCTGCTTATGGTCGTGGCGGCCTGCACGCAGCGGGAGACGTACGACCGCACCCTCATGCGCGCCGAACGCATGACCGACACCAATCCTTATGGCGCCCTGACGCTGCTCAACGGTCGAAAGGACAGCTTGTGCGCCGGTCCGGCCGACAGTGCGCTCTACGAACTGGTCTATACCGAAGCGGTGCACGACCTCGGGGTGACGCTGGCCAACAGCGCATACATTGACCGCAGCGCAGACTACTTCCGCCAATGCGGCGACAGACGGCGCAGGGCAAGGGCACTGGTGCAGACGGCCCTATGCCGGTATGACAACCGCGATTGGCGGGGCGCCATGCTGCTGGCCAAAACGGCGGAGGAGGTGGCTGCCGGTACGGATGACGACTTCCTCGAATTCCGACTGGCGGCGGCTCTGGCCCTGATGAACACGCTGACGGGGCATCACGATCTGGTGATGAAATACCGGCGCATGGAACTCGACGCGGCGCAACGCACCGGAAGCCCTGACCATGTGGCCCTGGCCTGGAACGACATGGCCACGGAGTATCTGCGGATTAATCGCACCGACAGTTTCATGGTGTGCATGAACCACTGCCGGCCGCTGCTTGAAAAAGCCGGTCCGAAGGTGCAGGCCGTCATACGCACCAATTTGGGCTGCTACCACATTAACCGTGGCGATACGGTCCGCGCCCTTCGGCTGCTCACGCAGGCCTACATAGGTTGCCCCGACCGCATGGCGTCGCTCCGTTTGGGCGACATTTACGCGGCCACGGGCCGCGTGCAGCAGGCCGAGCGCATGTGGTACGACGCTGCCGGCTCTGACGCACCGGACATCAGCAAGAGTGCCCTGAAAAAACTTATTGCCCTGGCCCGCACCAGAGGCGACAACAAGGCGCGGCTGTTTCTGAGCGATAGGCTCAACGGCGTGTATGACAACGACATCCCGCTTGAAACGGCAAGCTCGCTCGTCGATTTGCAAAAAAATTATGACAGCCAGCGCGACGAACGCCTCTACCATACCAATCTGATGCGTATGGGTGGGGCGGCCGTCGTGCTGCTGGTGGTGATGGCCGGGTTTGTCATCTATCACCGGCGCAAAATGGGGCATTACGGCCGCGTAATCAGCCGGCAGAACATGACGCTTGAGGAACTGAATGCCGGCTACGCGCGTGACCTGGAGAACTACCGCAGCCTCAAACAGCGGCTTGAAGCATTGCAGCAGGCACGGGAAAAGGATGTCAGACTGATAGCTGAAAAGACACGTGAAATGGAGCAGATGCAGGCACAGCTGGCCACCTATCAGAACGACCGTCGCACGCCGGAGCAGTGGGACATGGAGGACCGGCTGATTAGCGACGACCGCGTGTATGCGCTCCACCGCCGGGCTTCTGCCGGACGTCTGGCCGAACCGCAGGACTGGAGCGCGCTGCATCAGTTGACCAACCGTTACGACGGCAACCTGTGCGCCTTGTTTGCCAATCACTCCAACCTCTCGCCCAACGAAATCAACGTCATTATACTGACGCGCCTGCGCTTCATACCTACGGAGATTGCCGTACTGACGGGCATGTCGTCACAATCGGTCACCAACACAAGGGCACGCCTGCTGCAGAAAATATTCGGCGTGAAAGGGGGAGCAAAGGATTTCGACGACCGCATACGCAGTCTTTAGCCCAGTAATATGACAATACAAAAGGCCGACTTACCTTTCTGATGGTAAACCGGCCTTTTGTATTATATATGTAGGGAAAGGAGCGAATTAATCCTCGTCGTCCTCCTCTTCATCGTTGTTTTCAGGCTGAAGCGGCGTGTGGTCCTTGGGGAGGGTGAAGGTGAAGAGCAGGCCGCCGGCCGTCTCATTTTCTACCTGGATTTGTCCGCCATGATAGAGCACGGCGTTCTTTACGATGGCCAGGCCCAGACCTGTTCCGCCCAGTTTGCGTGAGCGTCCCTTGTCGGCGCGGTAGAAGCGTTCAAAGAGGTGGGGCAGGTGTTCGGGACTGACGCCGTTTCCGTTGTCGGAGAAGCGGATGACGTACCAGTCGGCATCCTGTGCCTCGCACTCTACGGTGATGACCTTGCTCTGTCCGGCGTAGAAGATGGCGTTGTCCGTCAGGTTGCGGAAGATGGAGTAAATCAAACCGGAGTTACCGTTGATCGTTACCTCGGGTGAGATGTGGAGCATCATTTTCATCTGTTTCTCCTCCAGTTGCAGGTGTACGTCCTGCTGCACGCCCTTGACCAGTTCGAGCAGGTTGATGGTGGCGCGTTCGTAGTTGTCGTGGGTATCGTCCAGGCTGTTCAGGGCTGAAATGTCGCGCACCAGGTTGGTCAGTCTGCAGCTCTGGGCATAGCAGCGCTGCAGGAACATGCGGCAGGTGTCCATGTCGATGTCCGGCGTCTTGACGATGGTTTCCAGGTATCCCTGTATGCTGGCCACGGGTGTTTTCAGCTCGTGGGCAATGTTCTGCGTCAGCTGGCGCTTGAGGCGCTCCTTGTCGCGGCGGCTGCTTTGCAGCTGGGCGTAGAGGTGTACAATGTTGCGTGAGATGTCGCCCAGTTCGTTGTGGGGGAAGTTGAGTGAGTCAGGGTCGGGTATTTCCTCGGCCTCCATCTTCTTGGCAAACTGGCGCAGTTGCTTGATGCTCTTGCCGATGCGCTGGGTGAAGAAGAAGTACAACCCTACGAGCAGCAGTGTGAGCACCAGCGTGAACCAGAAATAGTTGGAGTCGGCCTGGAGAATCTGCATCAGGTTGTCGTCATAGGGCAGGGCCGAACGGACAATGAGATGGATTTCGGGGAAATAAGTGGCTACGTAAAAGTATTCGAGTCCTGTGGTATGCGAAAAGCGGCGCAGGTCGAAGCCTTGTTTGTGTCGCAGCGCCCGGCGCACTTCGGGGCGGCTCAGGTGGTTGGTCCATTCGGCCGAGTCGGCCCGGTTGTCAAAGAGTACGTCGCCACGGTCGGTAATGATGGTGATGCGCAGCTCCTTGGTTTTGTGATAATGCAGAAAGCGGTCCAGCCGCTGTTTGTCCACGCGGTTGCTGTCGACGACCTGCGCAATGAGGGCGTTGTAGTCCTGCAGGCGATCGTTGAGCGAGTCGGTTTTGTACGCCAGTTCGCGGTGGTGCTGGTAAATGATGAAACAGGCGGCAAACACCACGAAGATGGACATTACGGAGATGAATATCCGGTAGCTGAAGGGAATTTTGAATTGTCTGGACATGATGGGGTATAAGTCACGGGGGCACGGTTGTTTTACTCAAAGCAGTATCCGTAGCCTTGTCGGGTTACGATGTGACTGTCGTAGGGAGCGATTTTTTTGCGTAGTCGGGTAATTTTGACATCTACGGTACGGTCGAGTACGTAGACCTCGTCGGTCCAGACCTTTTTGAGGATTTCTTCGCGTGAGAATACCTTTCCCGGATTTTCAAGCAGCAGTTGCAGAATCTGGAATTCCTTTTTGGTCAGAGCCACTTCGCGGTCGCCGATTTTTACCTTTTTGCTCTCCAAGTCGATGGTGAGGTCTTCGTATTGCAGGTTGTGACTGACAGCAGGCACTACGCCGGCAGTGCGGCGCAGCACGGCTTTGACGCGCAGAATCACCTCACGGATGGAAAACGGTTTGGAGATATAGTCATCGGCTCCGATGCTGAAACCCGTGCAGGTGTCGTTGACGGTGTCCTTGGCAGTGATGAATATGACGGGGATGTGAGCCGTTTCCTTGCGTTCCTTGAGCATTGAAGCCATCTTGAAACCTGAAATTTCACCCATCATGACGTCCAGCAGGATAAGCTGAAATTTGGGCAAGTCAAGCTGAAGTGCCTCTTCAGCCGAATAGGCGGTGGTTACGTCGTAGCCTTCGTTTTTCAGATTAAAGCGGAGAATTTCGCATAAATCCTCTTCGTCGTCAACTACTAAAATCTTTTCGTTCATAATGGCTGGTTATAATTGGGGTAAAACGTTGTTTATCTATTCTTTTCAGACCTCCTGATGTTGTTGAGTCCTTTTTCAGTTTGTCTTTCCAGGTTCAAAGATAAGAAAAATGCGGCGTTGGTCATGGACGGTACGTCGTTTTTTTGATTCCGGCTGACGACGGGTAATCAGAAGTGAACCATGAACTCCACTACAACTTTGTCCTGTTCGCTTTCCTTGGGAATACCGCTGTTGCGGTAAAAGTATTTCTCGTAGTTCAGGCGGATGGCCGTGTTTTGAATCTTTTGCGGAATCAGCGTAACGCCGCCTGTCAGACGTCCGCGCTGGTAGTCGGTAATGGCCAGCAGATGTTCTTTGCCCGGCGTGGTCTGGTAAACGGTTCCGTCGCTGTGGTCGGTCATGAAGTCGTAACGCAGCAGAAACTGGATACCTTTCAGGATGCGGCGTACGGGTTGCGTGTAGGTTACAAACGTATTGAAGGCGTGCACATCCTCGAAGGCGTGGTCGGCATAGTGCTTGTAGAGGTATTCAGCTTCGGCATGCCAGCGTCCGTTGTCAAAGTTGATGCCGCCGTCGTACAGCCAGATGCGGGTGGAGTCAGGGCAGACCGTCTGAGAACTGAGTTCCAGATTGAAATTCGGGGCAAAGTTCCACTCCATTTTGGCTGAGTAGTTGACATTCTTGTGCCACTCCTTCTGCTCGGTCAGGCCGGCGCCGTTGAAGATACCGGCACTGAGTTTCATGCGAGCCGGTTTGATGTCATAGGCCAGCATGGCACCCACATCACGTACGTCACCTACCTGCTTGGCGATGAAGGAACGGTTGGCAAAATACTGCACATGAGGCGAGCGGTGGGCATCAATGCTGAAGGGAACGCGCATCTGACCGATTTGAAAGTCCAGATTCTTGACAGGAGTTACTTTTACGTAAGCGTCGAGCATGCGCATCTGTCCCTGGTCGCTCAAGTCAATTTCGGCCTTGTATCCGATGGCCTTGATGACCTGCCCTTCAATACTGACGCGGGCGTTTCGTACCTGGAAACGGCTTTCGTTGATTTCCGGCTGGTATTCATACTTGCCGCGGAGTGTTCCGTGTACTTCAAACCGTTTTTCCTTTTGTGTAGAGTCCGATGTTTCCTGTGCGTGAACCAGATTTCCCTGGCTCATGGCCAGCACTAATCCTAAGAGATAATACGTAATTTTCATGCTGCAAAGGTACGGCCGTTGCATAATGCTGATGTTTCAGAAATGTTACATAAATATTACAGTGGCGCTGTTGCGGCCTGTTGTGAACGGAAAAATGTGATTTTCTTGAGCTAACTGCGTGATAATAAAAATATTTAGCATAAAAGTTGGCAAATGTTTGGAAGGAAATGATTATTTTTGCATATTCAAACAGAATAGGCACGAGAAAATGAGACAGCTAAAGATTAACAAGAGCATCACGAACCGCTCCAGTGCGGCGTTGGATAAATATCTCGTGGAAATAGGCCGTGAAGAACTGATATCCACAGACGAAGAGGTTGAGTTGGCGCAGCGTATTCATAAAGGCGACCGTGAAGCACTTGAAAAACTCACGCGGGCCAACTTGCGCTTTGTGGTGAGTGTGGCCAAGCAATATCAGAATCAGGGCCTGGCCCTCAATGATTTGATTGACGAAGGTAATTTAGGTCTCATTAAAGCCGCGCAGAAGTTCGACGAAACCCGCGGATTCAAGTTCATCAGTTATGCCGTATGGTGGATCAGGCAGAGTATTCTGCAGGCCATTTCGGAGCAGAGCCGTATTGTGCGCATGCCGCTCAATCAGGTAGGGTTCCACAGCAAGCTGACCAAAACAATCGTGAATTTTGAGCAGGAAAACGAACGCCGCCCCTCGTTGCAGGAGCTGGCCGACCTGCTGGATACCGATGTGGAGAAAATACGCGAGGCTCTCGGCTCCAACGGAAAGAAAGTATCCGTTGACGCACCGTTTCAGGACGATGAGTCAAACAGTATGATTGATATCATGACCGACGAGTCGGCGCCCGGAACGGACAACAAGATGGAGCACGAATCACTCTCCACCGATCTGGAGGCAGCCTTGCGCACGGTGCTGAATCCGCGTGAGCAGGACGTTATCAAAATGCTTTTCGGCATAGGCCGCCCCGAAATGACAGCCGAGGAGGTTTCGGCCACTTTGGGACTGACGCGTGAGCGCGTGCGTCAGATCAAGGAACGGGCGTTGCGGCATTTACGTGAAGCAAAGTGCATTGAAGTATTAACCAAATATCTCGGATAGCGATTGTGGATACCGGATATTCCGATTGCCCCGACTGAAACAAAAGGCTTACGCCACTATATGTTGAATGACAGAGCGTGAAGCGTTTATTTTATGGGATTACCGTATGTGCCGACAGCTTTTGGAGTTGCCGGGCACGTTTTGTTGGTGTATATAATTCTAAATAGCCATCTATATATCATAGTATGAGACAGCTGAAAATTAATAAAAGTATTACTAACCGTTCGAGTGCGGCTCTTGACAAGTATCTGGTAGAGATTGGACGTGAGGAACTCATTTCTACTGAGGAGGAAGTAGAACTGGCCCAGCGCATCAAGCGTGGCGACCAGGAGGCCGTCGACAAACTGACGCGTGCCAACTTGCGCTTTGTGGTGAGTGTGGCCAAGCAGTATCAGAATCAGGGACTTGCACTGAACGACATTATTAATGAAGGCAACGTCGGGCTGATCAAGGCTGCCAAAAAGTTTGACGAAACCCGCGGATTCAAATTTATCAGTTATGCCGTATGGTGGATCAGGCAGAGCATTCTGCAGGCCATTTCGGAGCAGAGCCGTATTGTGCGCATGCCGCTCAATCAGGTAGGCTTCCAGAGCAAGATGAACAAGGCCATTGTCAGCTTTGAGCAGGAGTTCGAACGCCGCCCGTCAGTACAGGAGCTGGCCGACCTGCTGGATACGGACGTCGAGAAGGTGAGCGAAGCCATTGGCGCCAACGGCAAGAAAGTGTCGGTTGACGCTCCTTTCCAGGACGACGACTCCAACTGTATGATTGACGTGATGAGCGATGATTCGGCGCCTACCACCGACAACCGCATGGAGCAGGAATCTCTCTCGTCCGACCTCGACATGGCGCTCTCCAGCATTCTCAACGAGCGTGAGCAGAAGGTCATCAAAATGCTCTTCGGTATCGGACAAAACGAAATGACCGCCGAGGAAGTTTCGGCCAATCTGGGCCTGACGCGCGAGCGTGTGCGTCAGATTAAGGAACGCGCCTTGCGCCATTTGCGTGAGTCGGAAAACATTAAGGTTCTGGCCAAGTATCTGGGATAAGCCAGTGGCCCGTTGCGGGATGTTTGCTTGAGCATCAGTCCCGCTGTGTGCGGAGAATTACGCCTTTCGCGCTTGCGCGGACGTGGTTCTCCGCACTTTTTTGTGTGGATTCGTGAAAAAGGGACGTGGCGCGGAAAATAAAAAAGTCGGGAAGTAAAAAATCTTTGCTCCCGGCTAAATGAAAAAGCCTGCCGGTTTGTTGCGGACAGGGGCTGCGCGAATGCACCTTCCGGGCCGACCTCCGCCTGCCGTGCGGCTGCTGCATGACCGGTAGTGCCGCTGCATCGGGACGGAGCGCCGCTGTTATACTTTTTTGGCGCACTGCCGTTTGGCCAGCCGTGTCGGAATGTCTACTTTTGTAAGATTAAACATGGATTTATGACAACAAGACAACGCCTTTTTCTTCTGTCCGTCTTACTGGCCTTTGCCGGCATTCCGTCGGCAAAGGGGCAGCGGCCTACTTCGTTTGACAGCCTGTACAGCTGTTTCAGCCATCTCTCGCGTTACAACGTGGCTTATACGCGGGAACAGGTGTTTGTTCATCTGGACAACAATGCCTATTTTACGGGCGACGACATCTGGTACAGCGCCTACGTGGTGTATGGTTCCAATCTGCGCCCTACGGGCATGAGCCGTGTGCTCTATGTGGAGCTGCTCAACGAGTCGGGCAATGTGGTGCAGCGCCATCGGCTGCGGGTGCAGGACGGCCGGGCCGACGGCAATTTCAAGCTCGACGAAACCTGCCATTCGGGCTATTACGAAATACGCGCCTATACGCGCCCCATGCTGAATTGGGACGAGGCCGGAGTGTTTTCGCGCGTGGTGCCCGTGTTTGTCCGTCCGGAGCAGGAGGGAGCGCCGCGGCAGCTGGAGCTGCGCAGCAATGTGTCGTCCCATCGCAACCGTCCGGCTGATGCCGTCAGTCTGCCGCATGGTGCCGTTGAGGCCGGCGGGCTGCAGATAGGCTTTTATCCCGAAGGCGGTCAGCTGGTTGACGGTCAGCCCCTGCATGCCGCCTTTAAGGTGACCGACGGGCAGGGCGTTTCGCAACGAGCCACGCTGCGCCTTTTTTCGGCCGACGGTCGTGAAGTGGGCCGTGCCGCAACCCGGTATATGGGCATGGGGCATATCGACGCTCAGGCACAGCCCGACTGGAGCCGCGTGCGGGCGGAGCTGACCGACGAGCAGGGACACACCGTCAGCGTCAGTCTTCCTGAGGCTCATCGCGAGGGGGCTGCCATCTGTTTCAACGCTCCGTCTGCCGACGACTCACTGCGCTTTGAAATCAGCGCTACGCCCTCCCTGCGCCGGCAGCTTTTGGGCGTGAGCATCACGTGTCGCGGCGAGGCCCACTATCTGGATACGCTCCGTATGGGCGCGGCACAAAAGATGCTGACGCTTCCGGCCGACTATGCCGGACAGGGCGTGAACGAGCTGACCCTCTTTACTCCCGACGGGCGTATTCTGGCCGAACGGCTTTTCTGGCGTGAGCCCGACAGCCTGGCCCGGGTTGACGTGCGGCAGAACCGTGCGCACTACGGAGCCTGCAGCCCCGTGGTGCTCAAGGTCAGTGTGCCCCGCTATGAGGATTACGGAAGCAACGTGCGCTTTTCGATGGCCGTGCGCGAGGCCGGTTCTGATATAGTACGCCGCGCGCCGGGCATACGCGAGCAGCTGCTTCTCTCGTCCTCCGTAAGGGGATACGTAGAGCGTCCGGAATATTATTTTGAGTCGGCCGATTCGGCCCATCGTGCGGCCCTCGACCTTTTGCTTCAGGTGCAGGGCTGGCGCAGCCATAACTGGCAGCAGATGGCCGGTCTGGAGCCTATGCGGGTCCGGCATCCCGTGGAGGAGGGGATGCTGATTGACGGCACCATCTACGACGGCAGCAGCCGGCGGCGCACGTGTCCTGACTACAGCCTCTCGGTGCGTATCGTCCTGCCGGGCAGCAATCAGCTCAAGGGCGAAACCCGTACTGACTCGCTGGGCAATTTCAGTTTCATGGCGCCTTCGTTCTACGGGCCGGCCATGGGCGTGTTCAGTGCGCGCAATGCCCGCGACAAGCGTAAGTACTGCATCATTTCGCTCCATCGCAACCTGGCGCCGCAGCCCCGGGCCTACTGGAAGCAGGAGTTGCGCCTTGTGCCGCCGCAGCTGGACTATACCGCTGCCCGACTGACCGAGACGCCGCTTTTCAGCTGGCAGGATACCATTCGTACCGACATTCAGCTGCGCGAGGTGACCGTCAGCGAAAAAGGCTATGATGACTATTACGGCGGGCGTTACACCTGGATGGGCGGTGAGGAATATGGCAAGAAATATTCCGAAACCTATTATAACGTGGCCGACGAGGTGGAGCAATATATGGACCAGGGATTCGACGTGCCCGGCACCTATGAGTGGCTGGCCGAGAAGGACCGGCGCTTTACCCTGGATGTGACGCCCGAAGGCGGCGAGCGCCTGCGCTTTATGGGCAAGCAAGTCATTACGGTGGTTGACAACGGAGCGGGTAAGCTGCTTTCGGTTGACCGGCTCGACGACCTGCGCTCCATGATGGTGTGTACCGACGCGGCCGAAATCAGCCGTCGTGCTCCGGTGGGGCAGTCACACAGGATAGGGTGTGTACTTTTTCTTTATACCGACCCGGCCATGAATATTTTTGACCATCGCAAGGGCGAGCGCATTACGCGGCTTGAGGGATACCGTGCACCCGTTGAATTTTACTCGCCCAATTACCGGAAAACCGAAATGCCTACGACAACCGATTTCCGCCGTACGCTCTATTGGAATCCCGACGTAGAGCTCGACAGCCGGGGGGAGGCTACACTGACCTTTTATTCCAATTCGCAACCCACACAGCGGCTGGCCGTATCCGTGCAGGGATTTACGGCCGACGGTCATCTGATTGAGCTGGAGCGGTAGGCCCTGGGGCCGGCAGCATTGTGGGTGGGGGCTGCGGCTGTCGAGCTCTACGTTTCAGCGCGGAAGATAAAAACAGGAAGCGACCTTGAATTTTTTCATCCGACCTCGGCGGAAAAAGGTGCCGGCTTTTTTCCTTTCCCCGGAGGAAGGAGTAAATATAAAATCAGGCCTTGTCCCGTATCGGGAACAAGGCCTGATTTTTCAAAATTAAGGATGAAAAGTAAGGAATGTATGTGGGACTGAAACTTAGTCAGTCAGTTTTTCGGTAGCACGTACCAGGTGGCGCAGGCTGGAGAGCAGCTCCTGGGTTTCCTGCAGCCAGTTGAGGTAGAGCAGCGAAATCTTCACGCTTCCGGTTTCCTTCTGCATCTTGTCGAGCTGTTTTTTGCGCAGGCTTGACAGGTCTTCCTTGTAATGGTCAATCTGCAACAGCAGCGTTTGGGCGTTGGCGTAGTCGTTGGCGCGTATCATTTCAAATGCCTCATGCATCATGCTGTCGGCCTGTCGGCGTACGGCGATGGCCTCTTCGGCACATTCCTGCGAGAGCGGCGTAAAGTTGTTTTCGATGTGTTCCTTTATCGGGTCAACGATACGGCGTACGCAGTACATCATTTGCTGGGCGCTGTTTGACATCAGGTGGAACCACGTGTTGTTCTCGATGGCAATTCCGCTGTCAATGCGGCGCATACCCACCATTTCGCGCTGACGGTTGCGGCGCAGGTCTTCCTTGTGCTGACGCACCATCTTGTCGGTCTTGCGCAGCAGGCGCAGGTCGTTGTGGCAGAGCGCATCGGTGGCGTTGTCATACTCCTGCAGGGTACACTGCAACAGTGCGGCCTGACTCTCGGCAGCGTGCTGGCGGAGCAATTCCCAGTTCTTCACGCGGTCTTTGGAGCGCAGAATCTGCTGGAACAGGTCGTCCTTCTTTTCGGTCTGTTTTTTCTTCTTGAAGCGGATGTTGCTCTGCACGAGCAGCACCACGGCCACGGCAATGAAGATGACCATCACCACGGTGCCGCCGTAGTACATGGCTGCCGTAATGAAGGCACAGATGATAAAGGCTACGAAGGCCGTAATGAACCATCCGCCGATGACGGAGAGCATACCCGTAATGCGGTAAACGGCACTTTCACGGCTCCATGCGCGGTCGGCCAGCGCTGTACCCATGGCTACGATAAAGGTAATGTAGGTGGTTGAAAGGGGCAGTTTCATGCTCGTACCGAAAATGATGAGCAGGGCTGAGAGTACTAGATTGACCGAAGCACGTACCAGGTCGAAGGCTGCACCGTCGGCCAGAATGATTTCGTCCTTCTGGAAGCGGCTGTCCACCCAGCGGCCTACACTCTTGGGGATAAAGCGGCTGATGGTTTCGGCAGCCGAGCGGGTGTTGCGTACAATCAGTCGGGCCATGGCTGAGGAGCCGAACATCTCGTCGCCCTCTTCCTGACGGGACAGGTCAACGGAGGTTTTGATTACGTTGTGGGCTTTTTTCGAGGTGGCCAGGGCGTACACCATGATGGCACCGGCCAGGAAGAGGAAGAGTACGGGGGTGCGGGCCTCTTCGTTGAGCGAGCCCATCATGAATTCGTTGATGCCAAGGCCGTGGGCGTTGGCTGTAAAGTCAAGGTAGGAAGAATAGCCGGCCAGAGGCACACCGATAAAGTTGACCAGGTCGTTTCCGGCAAAGGCCAGGGCCAGCGAGAAGGTTCCCAGGAGTACGGTAATCTTGAACACGTTGACCTTAAGCAGGTGCAGAATCTGGCAGAGTACGGTGAAGATGACAAAGCATATGCCTACCAGCATCATGGTGTTGTCGGCAATCCAGGCTTTGTCGGCAGCTGTGATGAATGAAGACGACTTGAGTCCGCTGATCAGAATGAAATAGGTCAGTGAGGTGCAGGCAATGCCGCCGAATATGCCGATGGTATATTTCAGATGGCGTGTGTATCCGAAGGTAAACACGATACGGGCCACCCACTGCACGAATGCACCTACGATAAAGGCGATGGCCACGGAGAGGAATATACCCAGAATTACTTGAAGGGCTTTTTCCGTGTTGAGCAGGTTTCCGAATGTGAGCACGTCCTGTGAGTCGGCCAGAATCTTGAGGCAGGCCAGGATAAACGTACCGCCCAGCAGCTCGAACACCATGGAAACGGTCGTGGAGGTGGGCATTCCCAGCGTGTTGAAGATGTCGAGCAATACGACATCCGTTACCATGACGGCCAGGAAGATACACATCAGTTCGTGGAAGGTGAACATTTGTGGCTGGAAGATGCCATGGCGCGCAATGTCCATCATTCCGTTACTGGTGGCCGCACCGATAAATACGCCGATTGAGGCGACAATCAGGATGGTGCGGAAACGCGCTACTTTGGTTCCCACGGCCGAATTCAAAAAGTTCACGGCATCGTTGCTGACACCGACCAGCAGGTCGAACACGGCCAGCATGAACAGGAATACGACGATTCCAAGATAAATTAGTTCCATACAGTTGATAAATATTAGCAGTTTTCGACTGCAAATTTCGCTACATGTCGTTGCGCGGGTGTTACAAAAATGTTACAAAAATGTTATAGCTGAAAAAAGAGGCTGACAATCAGTAGGATAAAATGAAATGTATGGAAAATGGCATACTTTTCGGCATGCCACGGGGTGGGGAAGACGCGGTTTTTCAGTCGGCTTGGGGCAAAGAGTTTTTCCGGTCGGAAAACAGGGAGGCTTACAGAATGAACAAGGTCGGAACTTGTTTCTTTTAGTTCCGACCTTGTTTTTCCGAAACGGCATGCCGTAGTGCCGGCATGCGGCGCAGCCGGCTATTTGATGTGGCTGCGTATTTTCTTGAGGTAGCCGTTGAGGGCATCCTCGTCTTTGCGGTTGATGATGTCGATGAGTTCCTTCAGTTCCGTGCGTATGTTGCTGACATGGGTGCTGGTGCGGGGGTTGAAGAGGATTTCGCGCAGCAGGCAGTCGTCCTCGCTCAGTACGCCGCGGGCAATGTTCATGTGACGCTTGAAGGTGGTGCCCGGAGCATCCTGGTGTTTCATAACGGCCGCAAACACAAAGGTCGACACAAACGGGATGGACAGCGAGTAGGCCATGGTTTCGTCATGTTCGTCAAAGGTGTATTCGCGCACGTTCAGTCCGAGCTTGCTGTAAAGGTCCTTAAAGAAGATGCGGCCCATGTAGTCACCTTCGGAAATGATGATGGCACTTTCGTTGGAGAGCATGCCCAGGTTGGCAAACGTAGGGCCGAACATGGGGTGGGTGGACACGTAGCGGAAGCCGCACTGCTCGTAGAATCCCTGCAGGTGAGTCTTGACCGAGGCAATGTCGCTCAGGATGCAGTCCTTGGGCAGATGAGGAATTACCTCACGAAACACGTCAATAGTGTATTTCAGTGTGACGGCGTTGATGACCAGTTCGGGCTTGAAGTCGTCAATTTCTTCCAGCGTGGTAAAACGCAGCGTGTTGTACATAAAGCGAAGACGCTTGGGGTCAACTTCGTAAACGGCAGTTTCGTGTTCAAAGCTGAGCAGGTCCACAAAAAACGACCCCATCTTGCCTGCGCCCAGAATCAGTATTCGCATATTGGTTTATAGAATTTTCCGGATGTTTTTCTTATTTGTTCATAATGTCCATTTGCTGACGTACGCTTTCCTCGTGGATGGCTTCGAAGATGGTCTTGATGAAGTCGGCGTCCATGCCGCAGAGTACGCCCTGTGCGCCGCGCTTGTCGAGAATCTCGTTGTAGCGTTCGGTCTGTACCACGGTCATGTTGTGTTCCTTTTTGTACTGACCGATTTCGCGGCATACGCGCATACGGCGTGAGAGCAGGTCGAGCAGGTTGTTGTCGAATTCGTCAATCTGGCGGCGCAGCGCTTCGAGGCTTTCGGTAGTCTGCGTAATGTTGCGGATGACCAGTTTGTCGAGAATAAAGTCGAGCACTTCAGGCGTTACCTGCTGTGCTGCATCACTCCAGGCAGCGTCGGGGTTGCAGTGGCTCTCAACCACCAGTCCGTCGAAGCCCAGGTCCATGGCCTGCTGGCAGAGCGGGGCTATCAGTTCGCGGCGTCCGCCGATGTGGCTGGGGTCGCAGAACATGGGCAGGTTAGGAATACGGCGGCGCAGCTCAATGGGGATGTGCCACATGGGCAGGTTGCGGTAGAGCTTCTTGTCGTAGGTAGAGAAACCGCGGTGAATGGCTCCCATGCGCTTGACTCCGGCTCCGTTGATGCGCTCCAGCGCACCGATCCACAGCTCCAGGTCTGGGTTTACGGGGTTCTTGACCAGGACGGGGATGTCCACGCCGCGCAGCGAGTCGGCCAGTTCCTGCATGGCAAAGGGGTTGGCCGTGGTGCGGGCACCAATCCACAAAATGTCGATACCACTTTCCAGGCAGGCTTCAACATGTTTGGGCGTAGCCACTTCCGTAGACACAAGCATGCCGAGTTCTTCCTGCACGCGTTTGAGCCAGGGCAGGCCCAGTGTGCCTACGCCTTCAAAGCCTCCGGGCTTGGTGCGCGGTTTCCATACGCCGGCGCGGAATATCTTGATGCCTTTTTTACAAAGTTGGGTGGCGGTGTTCATCACTTGCTCTTCGGTCTCGGCAGAACACGGACCGGCAATTACGATGGGGCGTTTGTTGTCAATGCCCGGCAGGTTCAGGGGCGATAAGGTTAATTCCATAGTTTTTAGTATTACGGTGTTATTGAATGCGTTGATTTATGTTTTAATTGCTGCGCCTTCAAGGCTCAGCGGGCAAATACCTGTTGGATGCGTTCAAGCGCTTCGGCCATCTTTTCCTCTTTGGCGCAGAGCGAAATACGGATGTAGCGGTTGCCGTTGCTGCCGAAGATGAAGCCGGGAGTGATGAAAACCCGTGCTTCGTGCAGCACACGCTCCGTAAGTGCCTCGCAGTCGGCATAGCTGTCGGGGATGCGTCCCCAGAGGAACATGCCTACCTGCGTGGGGTCGTACTGGCAGCCCATGGTGTCCATGATTTGTTCGGCCAGGCGGCGCCGGCGGGCATATACCTGGTAGTTGGCCTCTTCGTGCCATTCGGCCGAATTCCGGTAAGCCGTGGCCGCAGCCAGCTGCATGGGGCGGAATGTTCCGGAGTCGATGTTGCTTTTAACTTTCAGAATCCAGCTGACAAATTCGGCGTTGGTGGCCAGCATACCCACGCGCCATCCCGGCATGTTGTGGCTTTTGCTCATGGAGTTGAACTCGATGCAGCAGCTCTTGGCGCCGTCTACCTGAAGCAGGCTCAGCGGCTTGTGGTTAAGGATAAAACTGTAAGGGTTGTCGTTGACTACTACGATGTGGTGGCGCTGCGCAAAGTCAACCAGACGTTCGTAGGTGCGCATTTGGGCAGCTGCTCCGGTGGGCATGTTGGGATAGTTGGTCCACATGATTTTCACGCGGCTCAGGTCTGTTGCCTCCAGTTCGTCAAAGTCGGGCTGCCATCCGTTTTCGGGGCGCAGGTTGTAGTTGACCACCTGGGTGCCGAGCAGACGGTTGAGCGAGGTGTAGGTAGGGTAGCCCGGGTTGGGCACGAGTACCTCGTCGCCTACGTTGGCCAGGGCCAGCGTTACGTGAAGAATACCCTCCTTTGAGCCGATGAGCGGCTGGATTTCCGTGGCAGGGTCCAGACTGACGCCATACCAGCGGCGGTAGAAGTCGGCCATGGCCTGACGCAGCTCGGGAATGCCGGCGGTGGGCTGGTAGCCGTGGGCGTCGGGCCGGCGGGCCTGCTCACACAGGGTGTCGATGGTGGCGGATGAGGGTGGCATGTCGGGGCTTCCGATGGCCAGACTGATGATGTTCTTTCCCTCTGCATTCATCTGGGCCACTTGCTTGCCCTTGCGGCTGAAGTAGTATTCGTTGACGGTCGAGAGGCGGTCGGCCGGCCGGATGGCGGGGTCAAAATTAGTTTTTTGCAACATATTCTCCGAGTATTTTTAGTGCCTTGGTCAGTGGCCGTACCGCGTCGATGCTCTGGCGGTAGCGGATGTAGTCGTTGTAGGTTACGTCGACGTAGAACAGGTATTCCCATTCGCGGCCAATGATGGGCAGTGATTGAATCTTGGTCAGGTTGATTTTGTAGAACGAAAAGATGCTCAGTATCTGCGACAGCTGGCCTTCCTCATGCGGTACGGCAAAGACGAGCGAGGCTTTGTCCACCTGATGCAGATTGCGCAGGCTGTCGGCGTTCCAGGGGTCGCACATCAGCAGGAAACGTGTGTAGTTGTGCTTGTTGTCCTCAATGCCTTCTTCCAGCACTTTCATGCCGTAGAGCGAAGCCGCATGCTTGTGGCAGATGGCGGCATGGCCCGTGCGGTGCAGGCGGCTGATGTCGGCAGCGGCGCCGGCCGTATCTTCAGCCTCCACTACTTTCAGGTCGGGGTGCTTTTGCAGGAATTCGCGACACTGCATCAGGGCTACGGGGTGGGAGTTGACTTCGTGGAGGGTGCTCCAGTCGTCTTCGGGCAGACACATGATGCTGTGTTCAATGTGCAGCTTGTGTTCGCCCACCACGGTCATGCCGCTCATGCGCAGCAGGTCGTAGTTGTGCAGCAGGCTGCCGGCAATGGTGTTTTCGATGGCCATCAGACCGAGCATCGTATTGTCGTGCTGCATGTGGGCTACCACGTCTTCAAACGTGTTGCAGAAATCCATTTCTATTTCCTCACCCTCAAAATACTGGTGGGCGGCGATGTCGTGGAATGAGCCCTTGATACCTTGTATTGCTATTCTTTTCATGTACGTGTATATAGTTCTGAAACAAAAAATCCCGCTTTTTTTGGAGCGGGATTCATATGTTTTTGGTTCATCTTTTTCAGCACACAACGTCCCGCTTCACCGGAGTGGTAAAGTAAAAATAAAAGTAAAAGAATACGTTGTTGCGCATGATGAGGATGTTTTTTTATCGTTTTTATTTGTTGTTAGATATGGCAAAAGTACGTTTTTTTTTAAATCAAACAAACATTTTTGATATTTTTTTTATTGCAATGCTGACTTTTTTCTTTCCGAACGCCGGTTTTGTGTTTCCCATGTTACGTGCTGCGGCCTCTTCCGGCATCAGAAGGCTGTGGGCATCGGGCATGTCGAGGGGCTGATGCGCCACGGCGCGGCGGGGATAAAAGGCCGGGGCGTCCGGCGGCAGCGTGGGGAGGAGTGAAATAAGACGGCTTGCAGAAAAAACAAGGTGGCTTGTAAAATAAAATACTTCCCGGGAAAAAATTTTTTCCAAGCCACCTTTTCGGGCGGCGGGGGAGTGATTTTCTTGTCTGCCTTGCCGGCGCCTTGGCCCAAGCGGGGAGTATGGCCGAAAACAGAGGGGGGAGCAGACGAGACATTCCGGCGGCATGTTTCTTTTGTATGTTACAGAAAAAAGCCTCATCCGGCTGGGCCGGACAAGGCTGAATAAAAATTGACGGGGGCCCGCTTCATGGGGTTCATGCCATGAGGCTGGCTTGATTAGGCTTCGGTCGGTTGCTCCTCGGCGGGTTCTTCGGCGGGTTCAAAGTCGGAGATGCCGTTGGATACGAGCAGGTTGTACCACTGAATCAGCTTCTTGATGTCTGAAAGGTGTACGCGCTCGCGGTCGTAGCTGGGCAGGGCTTTGGCCATAAAGTCGGCAAGTTCGTCCTTGCTGGCCTTCTTCAGGTCGATGTCGACCGTTTTACCCTGGTAGAGTTCTTTAATATTGTGGAACACGGAGTTGAGCGATACGTCGTCGCCTTCGGTGTACATTGATACGTCGTTCAGAGAGGTGACACGGTCACGCGGGCCTACCGGAAAGCGGCGTTTCTTTTCGTCAATGGTTTCTACAATCAGCATACCCCGGCCTTGCTGCACGAGGCTGTAGAGACCGGGCTTGCCGGTGATGGCTAAAATTGTTTTTTCCATATACTTTTTTAGATTGCTGTTTGTTTACAAGTTTTTCTGCGCGCAAAGATACTTTTTTACGCCGGATTGCCTGCCTTAAGGGGTATCAAAAAAACTTAAACGCCGGCACAAGTCGCTGATTTGCGGCTCCAGGGGCTGCACTTCGTCGTTTTCAATCACGTAGTCGGCGAGCCGGCGCTTTTCCTCCTCGGTCATCTGCAGCTGAATCCAGTGCAGGGCCTGCTGGCGGTTGAGGCGGTCGCGCTGCATGACACGGCTGATGCGCAACTCGAGCGGGGCGGCAACGAGCAGGGAGCGGTCGACCAGGCGGTTGAAGCCGGACTCGAAGAGCAGGGCACATTCCATGCCGGCCAGCGGGGCAGTTTGTGAGCCGGCCCACTTCCGGAACGCTTCGGCCACGCAGGGGTGAACTACGCGGTTGACCTGTTCGGCATAATCCTCACCCCGGCACAGAAAGGCGGCCATGACCGATTTGACGAGACGGCCCTCGGCGTCATACAGGCCGGGGCCCACAATGGCTGTCAGCTGCTGCTGGAGCGGACGATGGTGGCGGATGAGCTTTTTGGCTTCGTCGTCAGTATAGAAAATGGGGATACCGGCTTGCTCAAGCAGGCGGCATACGTAACTCTTTCCGCTGCCTATGCCGCCGGTGATGCCGATGAATTTAGTTTTCGGAGACATCTTCAATGACATAATCTACTTCGCTGGGGCTGATGCGTACGTGTGACACCCCTTGCGGCAAGCTCTTGAGCTGCAGCTTGCATTTGTTCTGTTTGTTGTTGATGAGGTCGGCATAATTGACCACCAGTACGAAATTGTCGGCCGTAATGCGGCGGTACATGGAGGCTCCGACCTGGAAGGTGATGTTTACTTTTGAGGGGAAGGTGCGCAGGATTTTTGTGGCCGGAAAGTTGACCCACTGTACCGGCACCTGCACGGTCTTTTCCGTCAGCTGGTCAACGTAGACGTTGATTTGCGCGGACGCGGGGTCGAACTTGGCTCCGCGTATGCTCTTGAAGTTACGGCGTATGCGGGTCGTGTCCTGCAGACTGCGGTAGTACACGGGCTCAAGGTAAGCAAAACGCAGCGTATCCAGTATTTCCTTGGAAGCATATACCTGTACGGAGTCTGGCACAACGCTGATGGCCGAGATGTAAAAGAGCTTGTTGGCCTTGATCTTGCCGGTGAGGCGTACGGGAACCTTCTTGTTCAGTCCGTTGTTGTAGAAAAAATCCGGTTGCTCGGGGTGTACCGACACAATGCGCACATTGCTGGACAGGCGGGGGGTGATGAGTTTGAGCAACTCGGTGCGCGAAATGATTACGTGCTGGCTCGACGTGTTCAGACTGCTGAACGGAAAGTTGGCCGGCTGTATTTTTTTCAGATAGCGGTAGACCAGCATGTCGCTGCCTTTCCCCTTGAGGGTGAGCTTGACGCTTTTGGGCGGGTCGGTCGTGATGATGACGCTCTTGGGCACGTTGGTCAGCTGCAAGGGTACTTCTACTTCAAATTCGTACTCGCGGTCGAGCGCCAGCAGGAACCAGAATGAGGCCGAGAGGCCGAGAAAAAACAAAAAGGTGAGGAACTGTCTGTTCAGCAGTGCTGACAAACAGTTCCTTACCTTTTTGTATGTAACCTGCACCCAGTGCACGGCTTTTTATTTCTTGTTGTCGCCGGCGGGAGTGCCTTTAGGCATGATGGCGCTCTTGTCGAATGTGATTTTTACGCCGGTTGCAATTTCTACCTGTACGGTGTTTGTGGTGTCATCAAGGCTCTTGATTACGCCGTGGATACCGCCAATGGTGATAATTTCCTGGCCTACTTTCAGGGAGTTGCGGAAATTCTGTATTTCTTTCTGCTTTTTGTTCTGCGGACGAATCATGAAGAAATACATGATTACGAACAGGGCAATAATCATAATCCAGAAACTCCATGAGCTTCCGCCTGCTTGTCCGGCTGCCTGTAAGAAGGCTACGTTCAATGTGGTTGTCATCATAATGAATTAATGTGAGAATGTGCTTATTTAAGGATTTTGTTTGCTGCTTTCAGTTTTTTGACGATATTGTCGAGCATGCCGTTGATGTATGAGGCGCTTTTGGGCGTGCTGTACACCTTGGCTATGTCCAGATATTCGTTGAAGCTGACGTTGAGCGGAATGGTGGGGAAGTTGATGATTTCGGCCAGGGCTATCTGCATGATGATAACGTCCATGAGCGTGAGTCGGTTGAATTCCCAGTTCTTTGTGTTGTTCTTGATGAGCTCGCGGTATTCGTCAGCGTTTTCCAGCGTGCGGCGGAAAAGGGTGATGGCAAACCGGCAGTCGTCTTCGCTGTCGTATTCGGGCAGCAGGGGCTGGTTTTCGTCGCTCTCTTCCGTGAAACGCTTGATGGTTTTCATGACAAACGAATCGACGATTTGTTTGTCGTCGTTCCAATACAGGCTGATTTCTTCCAGAATGCCGTCAATCTCCTCGTTGTTTACTACGAGTGTCTTGTAAAGGCGGCGCACCATTTCCTTGTCGTCGGCATAGGTGGGGGCGTCCAGTTTCATATAGTGCTCAAACGTCTCGCTGTCCAGAATGGTGTTATACAGTTTCTTGATGAAGGATTCCTGTTCAACCCAACTGAGTTTGGCCTTGGATATGTTTTCCTGCAGTTGCTTGTTCTCGTCCAGTTGCTTGAGCAAGCGGTTGTTGACTATTTTGCGGTCAATCCAGTCCGTATTTTCCTTGTTGAGGCGTTCGGCACGCTGCTGTTTGGCCTCGCAAATGCGGATGGCGTAATGGCGGGTTTCCACCATGAGCTGCAGTAAAAAATTGTAAAGATCGTACGCTTTTGTCAGGCTGAAGCGTAATTCTTTTTCTGCTACATCAATCGTCTTCCCGTTGTTCTGATAATAGGCGTACACGAGCTGAACGATTTTTAAGCGGATGAGTTCTCTGTTGATCATGAGCAATATATTAAAATGTTGTCTGCCCACATTGGCACAACAATGCAAATGTACGAAAAAACGTGCGTATAATTCAAATTTTTGGGTCATTTTTTTTGCTGATTCAAAAAAACATAGCAATTTTGAGCGTAACTTTGTTATGATTAAGAATAAAGCTATGACGGAGAAACAGAAAAATGAGCTTTCGGCCGATGCTGAAATTTTGTTTTCGCGGGCGGTGAAAGCAGGTAAGAGAGTGTATTATCTGGATGTGAAGTCGGACCGCAGGGGTGAGACCTATCTGGCGCTGACCGAGAGCAAGCGTGTGATGCGTCCTGATTCGGAAACGGCTCAGTTCGAGAAACATAAGATTTTTATCTACCCGGAGGATTTTGACAAATTCAAGGGGGCGTTTGAAGAGGTGCTTGCCTATGCCCGCCAGCATCCGGTGCGTCAGGCTGAGGAGCCGGCCGAAAATGTGGATCCCATTGATTTGCAAATAGAGTTTTAAGGTCGTTCGCGGCCGGAATTGAAGCGGTGCTCACCTTTTTTTTCTTGGCAGGTGCGGCAGGGGCGTTGGCTGACGGTCTGTCCGTGCTTGCTGTAATTGTGCGTATGCGCGAATGCGGAGTGCAGCCGGAAAGTGTGCTTTTCCGGGAATAATGAAAAAACAGGTGGGAACTTGCCCGAACAGGGTGGCTTGGAAAATAAACAGGGTGGCTTGCCGTTTTACCGACAAGCCACCCTGTTTGTACAAATGCTCCGGGCCGGCCTCGGATGTCGCGGCGGCTTGAAGCCGGGGAAGGGGGAATTTGGATTTTCCGCATGGGATACCTTTTTATATAAGTATCGGGGAGTTTCAAAAAATGTTGGAAAAACTTGGCGGTAAGGATGAAATGTTGTAATTTTGCATCCGATTTGTCCCCGGGTGGTATGAAAAATCCCTCGTGTGATGGCGAATTAAGCGATAATCAATAACTTAATTTAGAGTAACACAAATGAAACAGATTGCAATTAGTGGTACTGCGAGAACCGATTTGGGCAAGAAAGCCTCTCGCGAAATCCGCAGAAACGGCAGCGTTCCCTGCGTAATTTACGGTGAAAAGAAAGATGCTAACGGCATGCCCGAGGCTATTCACTTTACGGTAAGCGAAAAGGAAATCAACAAGATTGTTTACACTCCGCATATCTACCTCATCGACATCAACATCGACGGTACCGATCACAAGGCCGTAATCAAGGAAATCCAGTTCCACCCGGTTAAGGACAACGTGCTGCACGTTGACTTCTACGAAGTAAATGCCGAGAAGCCTATCGTAATGGCTGTGCCTATTGCTCCTAAGGGCTTGGCTGAGGGTGTACGCGCCGGTGGTCGTCTGAACGCCATGGTACGTAAACTGAAAGTACGTGCTCCGTATGCAGCTATCCCCGAGAAACTGGAAATCGACGTAACCAGCCTGGGTCTTGGCAAATCAATCAAGGCCGGCAGCCTGCACTTCGAGGGTCTGGAACTCGTAACCCCGAAAGAGGTGGTTGTGCTGACCGTCAAGATGACTCGTGCCGCCCGTGGTGCTGCCGCCGCTGCTGCTGAGGCTTAATTTCTCTGAATATCCTCAACATTGTAAGTGTGCATGAATTATTTGATTGCAGGGTTGGGCAACATCGGCGATGAGTACGATGGCACCCGCCACAACATAGGATTTAGAATATTGGACGCCCTTGCAAAGGCGTCCAATATTGTTTTTGACGACCGGCGTTACGGTTTTGTAGCCACCTTGCCGGTCAAAAATCAGACGCTGACCCTTCTGAAACCCTCCACCTATATGAACCTCAGCGGCAATGCCGTGCGCTATTGGATGAAGGAGAAAAACATACCCATTGAGCGCCTTCTGGTGGTGGTGGACGACCTCTCGCTGCCGTTCGGGCAAATCCGGTTGAAGCCTTCGGGCAGTGAAGCCGGCCACAACGGCCTGCGCCACATCACCCAGGTGCTGGGCACGCAGCAGTATGCCCGCCTCCGCTTTGGCATCGGCAACGATTTTCCGCGGGGCGGTCAGGTGGATTTCGTATTGGGGCATTTTGGCGAGGAAGACCTGGCCCGCATGGACGAGCGTGTGGGTATGGCGTGCGAGGCCATCAAGAGTTTCTGCCTGGCCGGCATCCAGATTACGATGAACCAGTACAACAAAAAATAATCCGTTTTTATGAAAGGTCAATTAATGGCCTCAGGTTTTATTCTATGGCAAATACCGTTTCAGCTGAGGCCCGCTTGGACAAATGGCTCTGGGCGGCCCGTATCTACAAGACCCGCACGCTGGCAGCCGACGCCTGCAAAAACGGGCGCATTACCATCAACGGTGCGCAGGCCAAACCCTCGCGTACCGTCAAGGCCGGCGACAAGGTGGGGGTGAAAAAACCGCCCGTCATCTATACCTTCCGCGTAATTCAGCCTATTGAGAAACGCGTGGGGGCCAAACTGCTGCCCGACATCCTGGAAAACATTACCGACCCCTCGCAGCTGGAAGTGCTCGAAATGAGTAAAATCAGCGGCTTTATCGGTAGGGCCAAGGGTACGGGTCGTCCCACCAAGAAGGACCGCCGCGCCCTCGACGAGTTTACGGCACCCGAAGCCTTCTTTGATTTCGATTACGACGACACTGACGATACTGACGATTAATGCCATGAGTGCCTTTCCTGAAGATTTTGTCCGCCAGATGGAGGATACCCTCGGCAGCGGCGCTGCCGCCCGCCTGATTGAGGCCCTGCAGGAGCCATCGCCCGTAAGTATCCGCTATAACGACGGAAGTCACCGCCATTTTGCCGACGGGGGTAAGGTGGTGTGGTGCGCTTCGGGCCGCTATCTGCAGCCGCCGCGTCCCGCCTTTACGTTTGACCCCCTCTTTCATGTCGGCGACTACTATGTGCAGGAAGCCTCTTCCATGTTCATCGAGCAGGCCTACCGCCGCATTACTGCCGAGGAGCAGCCGCGCCGCGTGCTCGACCTCTGTGCCGCTCCGGGCGGCAAGAGTACCCTTTGGCGCAGCCTGCTGCCCGAGCTGTCGCTGCTGGTGGCCAACGAACCCCTGCGGCCGCGTGCAGCCGTGCTGGCAGAGAACATGCAGAAGTGGGGCCATCCCGACGTAGTGGTCACTTCGGCCTGGCCCGTCGCGTTTCAGGCCCTGCCGGCCTATTTTGATGTGATAGCAGCCGACGTACCCTGTTCCGGCGAAGGCATGTTCCGTAAGGATGCCGGAGCCGTAGGCGAGTGGAGCCTGCAGAATGTAGCGCAGTGTGCTGCCCGTCAGCGCGACATCATACGTGACGTGTGGCCCGCCCTGCGCCCCGGCGGCTTTCTGGTGTACAGTACCTGTACGTTCAACCGTCAGGAGGACGAGGAGAACGTTCGCTTCATCTGTCAGGAGCTTGGTGCCGAGCCCGTCCGCATTGACGTGCCGGAGGAGTGGGGCATCGAGGGCGATACGGCCGGCACCGACCTGCCCGTCTATCACTTCTTTCCCCATCGTGCGCGGGGCGAGGGCTTTTTCCTGGCTTTGCTTCGAAAAACGGCCGACGAGCCTCTGCATCAGTTCCGGAAGATACGTTCCGACAAGCAGCTTTCCGTGCCCCGCAATGCACCTTTCCGCCAATGGTTGCGCGAGCCGGAGGCATGGACGTTTATGTATACCGACGAGGGACGCGTGTCAGCCGTACATTCCTGGTGGAAGGACGACGCCTGTCGCCTGCGGCAAAACATCCGTACCCTGCTGTGCGGTGTGGAAGTGGCTGAGGAAAAAGGGCGCAAGGTTATTCCGGCTCATGCCCTGGCTCTGTCGCGCGCGGCGGCCGGAGGTGTTTTTGCGCAGACCGAATTGGATTATGCCGCCGCTCTGGCTTATTTGCGCCATGAGAGTCTGGTATTGGAGGGCAGCGTGCCCCGTGGCTATGTGCGCGTGGCCTATGAGGGCCGTCCCCTGGGCTTTGTTAACCAGCTGGGAGCGCGGGCCAACAACCTCTATCCTGCCCAGTGGCGCATACGCAGCAGTTATGTGCCCGCTTCGTTTGAGGCGGCAGTCGCGGCTTATGATGATGCTGATTATGCTTGAAACCGAATATAGCCGGCAGGTTACTTTACAAGGCTGCCGGCCATTCATTACTGCAATATGAAATATTTAGAATTCACCTTTACTTTTGAACCGGCCACGCAGGATGTGGCCGACTTGCTGGCTGCCGTGTTGGGCGAGGCCGGATTTGACAGTTTTGAGGGCGACGAGAGACGTCCGTCGCCGCTGCGGGCTTATGTGCGTCAGGATGCTTTCAATCAGGACGCCCTTGACGTTGCCCTGCAGAACTTCCCCATGCCGGGCGTGCAGGTCAGCTACACCCAGCGCGAGGCAGAGGACAAGAACTGGAACGAGGAGTGGGAAAAAAACTACTTCCAGCCGTTGGTGGTGGACGGACGCTGTGTGGTTCACAGCACGTTCCACAAGAATGTGCCGCAGGCCGAGTTCGACATTGTTATCGACCCGCGCATGTCGTTCGGAACCGGTCATCACGCCACTACAAGCCAGATGATCAGTGAGATACTTAGTCATGACTTTACCGGCAAGCGCGTGCTCGACATGGGCTGCGGTACCAGTATCCTGGCTATTCTGGCCCGCATGAAGGGAGCTGCGGCTTGCGTGGCTATTGACAATGATGAATGGTGCGTAAAGAATTCACTGGAAAATATTGCCCTCAATCATCTTGAGGGTATTGATGTGCAGCTGGGCGACGCTTCGTCGCTTGCCGGTCAGGGGCCGTTTGATTATATTATTGCCAACATCAACCGCAATATCCTGCTGGCCGACATGCGTGCCTACGATGCTTGTCTGGCACCGGGCGGCCATGTGTTCATGAGCGGTTTCTACCGTGAGGACGTGTGCCTGATTCGCGAAGAAGCCGAATCGCTCGGTTGGTGTTACGACCACGAGCACGAGCAGGACCGCTGGGCCTGCGCCACGTTTGTCAAGAAGGCTTGAGCAGTAATGCTTCATAAAGCCACGGCTCCTCCGAAAGCAGGGCCGTGGCTTTTTTGTTCAAAAAAGATGGCAGCCTGATTGCATGCTGCGCTTTTTTGCTAACTTTGCAAGTGATTAAAGGTATTGAGCAGATGATACGTAAATTTGACTTTTTGGTAATCGGCTCGGGCGTAGCCGGCATGAGCTACGCGCTTCAGGTAGCCGGCAAGGGACGTGTGGCCCTTGTATGCAAAACCACCATGGACGAGGCCAATACGGCCAAGGCCCAGGGCGGAGTAGCCTCTGTCACCGATTTGACGGTTGACAATTTTGACAAACATATTCAGGACACCATCATTGCCGGTGACTACATCAGTGACCGGCAGGCCGTAGAGCAGGTGGTGCGCCGGGCGCCTGAAGGCATTAAGAATATGGTGAAGTGGGGGGTGAACTTCGACAAGAATGAAAAGGGTGACTTCGATTTGCATCGTGAGGGCGGCCATTCGGAATTCCGTATCTTGCATCATGCTGACGACACGGGATTCGAAATCCAGCGCGGGCTGATGGAAGCCGTGAGACGGCATCCGAACATTACGGTACTGGAGAATCATTTTGCCGTTGAAATCATTACGCAGCACCATTTGGGCATTGAGGTAACGCGCCGCACCAAGGACATTGAGTGTTACGGCGCCTACATCATCGACCCCGACACGAAAAAGGTGGATACCTTCCTGTCACGCTTTACCATACTGGCCACCGGCGGTACGGGAGCCGTATATTCCTCAACCACCAACCCCAACATTGCCACGGGCGACGGCATAGCCATGGCCTACCGGGCCAAGGCTACGGTAAAGGACATGGAGTTTGTGCAGTTCCACCCCACGGCGCTCTTCAACCCCAAGGAGACGCATCCGGCCTATCTGATTACCGAAGCCATGCGCGGCTACGGCGGCATCCTGCGCCTGCCCAACGGCGAGGAGTTCATGCAGAAGTATGACAAGCGCCTTTCTTTGGCCCCGCGTGACATTGTGGCCCGGGCCATTGACAAGGAAATGAAGATTCACGGACTCGACCACGTTTGTCTGGACGTGACCCACAAGGACCCGGAAGAGACCAAGCACCACTTCCCCAATATCTACGCCAAGTGTCTGAGCATCGGCATCGACATCACCAAGCAGTACATTCCCGTAGCACCGTGTGCCCACTACATGTGTGGCGGTGTCAAGGTTGACCTCAACGGCGAGTCGAGCATCCATCGCCTCTACGCCATCGGCGAGTGTTCCTGCACCGGCCTGCATGGCGGCAACCGTCTGGCCAGCAACTCGCTGATTGAAGCCGTGGTCTATGCCGAGGCAGCGGCCAAACATACGCTGGAGGAATTTGACAAGTACGGATTCAACGACAAGGTGCCCGAATGGAACGACGAGGGCACCATGACCAACGAGGAAAAAGTGCTCATCGCCCAGGACGTGCGCGAGGTGTGTCAGGTGATGTCGGCCTACGTGGGCATCGTGCGCAGCGACCTGCGCCTGAAGCGCGCCTGGACCCGTCTGGACCTGCTTTATGAGGAAACCGAAGAGCTTTTCAAGCGCGTCAAGGCCACCCGCGACATCTGCGAGCTGCGCAACATGATTAACGTGGGCTACCTCATTACGCGTGCCGCCATAGAGCGCAAGGAGAGCCGCGGCCTGCACTACACCGTAGACTATCCGAAACACGCTTACGACCAGAACTGACCTGCGCTCTGCGAGGCGTAGCGTCCCCGTTATGTGATATTCTTGTCTGCCGTCCCCGCTGAAAAGGGGCGGCAGATTTTTTTGCGGGGGTGGGAATTGTCATGTCCTGCCGGAGGGCGGAAAACAATGCAGCGGTTTGGGCGGAAACGCATCCGGCCTTTTTTCGACAGGCCGGCACCTTGCGGATGCCAGGTCGGACTCTTTTGGAAACGGGCCGGCATCTGGCGCGCGGGGAAGGGATATGACAGGCTTCATGTCACGATGCTGACAGAATGGCAGACATCCGACTGACACACGAGGCATGGGAAAGACCGTTTTTCTTATTTTTGAGCGGAAGTTTCGGGGTTTGGCACGGTTTTGGCATATATAATGGCGGAAGCCCGAAAGCCCCAAAGGCGCAGGGCATACTTCCGATACGAATAAACATGTAAAATACAATAATTATTACGATTATGACAATTAAACCATTAGCAGACAGAGTGCTGATTAAACCGGCTCCCGCTGAGGAGAAAACAGTAGGTGGAATCATTATTCCTGACACCGCAAAGGAAAAACCCTTGCAGGGCAGTGTGTTGGCCGTAGGTTGCGGCACCAAGGACGAAGAGATGGTGTTGAAGGAAGGCGATACCGTATTGTACGGAAAATATTCCGGCACAGAGGTTGAGCTGGACGGCGAAAAATACCTGATCATGCGTCAGAGCGACGTTTTGGCCGTATTGGGTTAATCCGTCTTGATTCCGTTAAGCTAATATACAAACAGATAAAACAAACTCAAAAAAACAAGAAAACATCATGGCAAAAGATATTAAATACGATGTAGATGCCCGCGAAATGCTGAAAAATGGTGCTGACGCGCTGGCCAATGCTGTAAAGGTAACCCTGGGCCCGAAAGGCCGCAACGTGGTAATCGACAAAAAGTTCGGTGCTCCGCGCATCACCAAGGACGGTGTTTCAGTAGCCAAGGAAATCGAGTTGGACAACGCTTTTGAAAACGCCGGTGCACAGCTCGTCAAGAGCGTAGCCAGCAAGACGGGTGACGATGCCGGTGACGGTACGACAACCGCAACCGTGCTGACCCAGGCCATCCTGAACGAAGGTATGAAGAACGTAGCTGCCGGTGCCAATCCGCTCGACCTGAAGCGTGGTATCGACAAGGCCGTAGCCAAGGTGGTTGAGTCAATCAAGGCCCAGAGCGAGCAGGTAGAGGAAAGCTATGAGAAAATCGAGCAGGTAGCTACCATCTCAGCCAACAACGATGCCGAAATCGGTAAACTCATTGCCGACGGTATGCGTGCCGTAAGCGTAAACGGCGTAATCACCATCGAGGACGCCAAAGGTCGCGACACCGTATTGAAAACGGTTGAGGGTATGCAGTTCGACCGCGGCTATCTGTCAGCCTACTTCGTAACCGATACTGAGAAGATGCAGTGTGTAATGGAGAAACCTTACATCCTGATCTACGACAAGAAGATTTCAAATCTCAAGGATTTCTTGCCTATCCTCGAGCCGGCCGTACAGAGTGGACGTCCCCTGTTGGTAATTGCTGAGGACGTTGACAGCGAGGCCCTGACCACCCTGGTAGTCAACCGCCTGCGCTCACAGCTCAAGATTTGTGCCGTGAAGGCTCCGGGCTTCGGCGACCGCCGCAAAGCCATGCTGGAAGACATCGCCGTACTGACGGGTGGTGTAGTTATCAGCGAGGAGAAGGGCTTGAAACTGGAGCAGGCAACCCTGGAAATGCTGGGTACGGCTGAGAAGGTAACCATCACGAAGGAGAACACCACCATCGTAAACGGTGCAGGCGACAAGGAAAACATCCAGAGCCGCATCAGCCAGATTAAGAGCGAAATCAATAACAGCACTTCTTCATACGACAAGGAGAAACTGCAGGAGCGTCTGGCCAAACTCTCAGGCGGTGTTTGCGTACTCGAGGTAGGTGCAGCCAGCGAGACCGAGCAGAAGGAAAAGAAAGACCGCTGCGACGACGCCCTCTGCGCTACACGTGCAGCCATTGAGGAAGGTATCGTAACCGGTGGTGGCGTAGCCTACATCCGCGCTCAGGAAGCTCTTGAAGACCTCAAGGGTGACAACGGCGACGAACAGACCGGTATCGAAATCATCCGCCGCGCCATCGAGGAACCGCTCCGCCAGATTTGCCGCAACGCCGGTGTTGAAGGTGCAGTGGTAGTCAACAAGGTACGCGAAGGCAAGGGTAACTTTGGTTACAACGCCAAGGACGAAAGCTTCGGCGACCTGCGTGCAGCCGGTGTGGTTGATCCTGCCAAGGTAACCCGCGTGGCACTTGAAAATGCAGCCAGCGTAGCCGGCATGTTCCTGACTACCGAGTGTGTCATCTGCGACAAGAAAGAAGAAAAACCTGAAATGCCTATGGGCGGTGCTGCCGGCATGGGCGGTATGGGCGGCATGATGTAATCAGCCTCCATCAGGAAACCTGCATACATAACGGGTCATACTTCGCACAGCGGAGTGTGGCCCGTTGTTTTTTTATGGCGTAACGGCGGGCATAAGTTGTTCTTTGTCCGCAAAAAGGCTTCGGCATATTTGCCGAAACAGATTGAAAAACTTAATTTTGCATCCGGAAATATAGCCCTTTCAAAATGAATGTGACAGCTGTTATTCAGAAATATTATCCTGAGGATAATCAATTGCGGCGCATCCTGATGCGTCATAGTAGCGACGTGGCCCGCAAGGCCGTTGAGGTGGCCCGGCGGCACCCTGAGCTGCAACTCGACGAGCAGTTCCTGCACGACGGTGCCATGCTTCACGACATCGGTATCTTCCTTACTAATGCTCCGGCCATCTGCTGCATGGGCACAGAGCCTTATCTGCTTCATGGCAAGCTGGGAGCCGATTTGATGCGTAAGGAAGGTCTGCCTGACATCGCACGGGTTTGTGAGCGCCATACCGGCACGGGGCTGACCGAGGACATCATACGTGCGCAGAATCTTCCTCTGCCACCCGGTGACTACAGGCCCGAAACACTTGAGGAACAGGTAATTTGCTATGCCGACAAATTCTTTTCGAAAACACATCTCGAGCGGGAGCGTACCGTGGAACAGACGGTCAAAAGTTTGCAGAAGTATGGCCGTGCATGTGTGGAGCAGTTTGAAGCCTGGCAAAAGATGTTTGGTTAATATCTGTCCCAAAAAAATATAATAAGCGTGTTCGTGCACGTATCTGACGCAGATATTTTGTACTTTTGCAGTCGGTTTCCGAAAAATAAGGTAGCAGAGAGCTTTTGAGAGCAAAGATATTTATCAGCCTGTTTGTCATTACGCTGGCATGTTCGGCCTTTATCAGCAGGCCGTCCCGGTCGGGTAGGGCGCCGTCTGTTGCGACGGTGTCGGCCGACTCTTTGTCTTTGCCCGACAGCCTGCCTTCGGCTGACAGCCTGCGTCCCGATTCGGCCAGACTGCGGGCTGCCTTGCCCGACAGCCTGCGCCTTTCCGCTGCGGATACGCTCGGGCAGGACTCGCTCCAGGCCGATACGGCAAAGAAAAAGAAAGACAGCGGTCTGGATGCTCCCGTAAAATACACGGCTACCGACTCCATGGTGTACGACGCCAACACCAGTCTGGCTTACTTGTATGGCGAGAGTCAGGTGAACTATCAGGACATGCAGTTGACGGCTGCCGAAATAGCCATGAGCCTTGACAGCAGTCTGGTGCATGCCAACGGACGGGCCGACACTTCTGGCCGCAAGGTGGGAGAGCCGGTTTATACTCAGGGGGCCGACAAGTATGAGAGCGAGTTGATGACCTTTAACTTCAAGACCAAGAAGGGATACATCAACAACGTATATACCACGCAGGGCAACGGTTATCTGCAGAGTGAGGACTCCAAGCGTGCCAGCGACGGTACTCTTTATCTGCAGCATGCCAAATACACGACCTGTGATGCCAAGCATCCGCATTTTTATCTGGCTCTCTCGCGGGCCAAGGTGCGCCCCGGTAAGGAAGCCTTTTTCGGTCCGGCCCATCTGGTGGTAGCTGATGTGCCTTTGCCCATTGGCGTTCCTTATGGCTTTTTCCCTTTTAACAAGAAATATTCAAGCGGTTTTATCATGCCCTCTTATGGTGATGAAACCGTGCGCGGTTTTTACCTGCGTGATGGTGGTTATTATTTTGCCATCAACGACTATTTTGACCTCAAGGCGCTGGGTGAAATTTATACCAAAGGGTCGTGGGGACTGAGCGGCGAGACCAATTATCGCAAGCGCTACCGTTTTAGCGGAAACTTTTATGTCAGTTTTATCAAGACGGTGGAGGGTGAAAAGAATATGCCCGACTATTCGGTGCAGAACAGTCTGAAAGTGCAGTGGACCCATACCATGGATGCCAAGGCGGCTCCCAATACTTCTTTTTCAGCCCGTGTGAACTTTGCTTCGCAGAGTTACGAGCGCAACAATCTGGATAGCCGTTACGACCCGCTTTCGTACACTCAGAGCACCCGTGCCAGTAGTGTAAGCTTTTCGCACACCTTTTCACGCATCGGACTGAGTATTGCCGCTTCGGCCAACCTGACGCAGAGCATGCGCGACTCGTCGGTATCGGTTACTTTGCCGGATTTGAGCATCAACCTGGCGCGTGTGTACCCCTTTAAGCGTAAAAAACAGGTGGGAAACGAACGCTGGTATGAGAAAATTTCGTTTACCTATACCGGACAGCTGAGCAACAGCATTACGACGCAGGAGGGTAAGCTCTTTCACAGTAACCTGATTAAGGACTGGCGTAACGGCATGAAGCATTCTATTCCGGTAAGCGCTACGTTCAATTTGTTCAAGTATATCAATGTTACGCCGTCGTTCTCCTTTACCGACCGCATGTACACCAACAAGTTGCGCAAGTCGTGGGACCGCAATGAGCAGAAGGAGAAGACCGATACCATTTACGGCTTTTACAACGTGTATGACTGGAACACCAGTTTGCAGGCCAACACTACGCTCTATGGTATGTTCAAGCCGCTGCCCAAGCTCTTCGGCGGAAAAATCATAGCCGTGCGCCATGTGTTCAAGCCGTCGGTTTCGTTCAATTATGCTCCCGACTTTACGCAGAGCCGTTACGGTTACCGTAAGAGCTATGTCAAGACTGATGCCGAGGGTAACGTCAGTACGGTTTATTATTCGCCCTATCAGAACGCCCTCTACGGCTATCCCAGCTCTACCATGCAGGGACGTGTGGACATGAGCATTTCCAATAATCTGGAGATGAAGGTAAAAAGCAAATCAGACTCTACTGGCGAACGCAAGATCAGTCTGATTGACGAATTCAGCGCGAATCTTTCGTACAACTTTGCCGACAAGGTGCGCCCCTGGAGCGATTTGACGACCAACATCCGACTGAAACTGACCAAGAACTATACCCTTTCGCTGGCGGCACAGTTTGCAACCTATGCCTACAAGTTTGATGAAAACGGCAATATCGTTGAGAGTGACCGTACGGAGTGGAGTTACGGCCGCTTCGGACGTTTCCAGGGTATGTCGCAGAATTTGTCCTATACATTCAATAATCAGACTTTCAAGAAACTCTGGAACTGGATTACGGGCAAAAAGGATGATGAGACGCAGGCTGAAGTGAATGCCGCCAATGCGGCTGAGGATGCCGCTTCGGGTGATGATCTGGAGGAGGCCAACGTCGACCCCGACATTAAGGCTGCCCGCGAAGGCGGTGCCAAACAGAAGGTTAAGGCCAAGGTGGACGATGACGGCTATCTGGCATTTTCCATACCCTGGTCGCTTTCGGTGTCCTACGGCGTGACGATGAGTGAAAACCGCGACCGCAGCAAGTTCAACGTGCGTCGCATGCGCTATCCGTATGCTCTGACGCAGACGCTCAACTTCTCGGGCTTTATCCGCATTGCCGACGGATGGAACATCAGTTTCAGTTCCGGCTACGATTTCAATTACCACGAACTTTCCATGACCACAGCCTCGTTGCAGCGTGATTTGCACTGTTTCTCGATGTCGGCCTCCATTGTGCTGCGGCCGTACTCCTCGTTCAACTTTACGTTCCAGGCCCGTGCTTCCGAGTTGGCCGATGCCTTGCGTTGGGAAAAGCGCAGTTCATACAGTTCCAACGTAGAGTGGTATTAATCAGTTGATATTTATTGAAAAACAATTATTTATCCATAAAAAACAACACTACTATGCGATTCAAACACATTTGCCCCCTGTTCTTGGCCGTATTGGGATTTACGGCCTGTTCTGAAGCATCACAGGATTTTCATTTCACGTATTTTACCCCGACAAGTACGAAAGTATTCTATGCCGACCAGCAGACGGATACCATTCATTTGGTTTCTACCGATCCCTGGACCGCTTCATCATCGGCTGCCTGGTTTACGTTTACGCCGACCAGCGATCAGCCTACCGGCTCGGAGATTTCTTCCGACACCCGTTTGAATTTCGTATTTGAAACCAACACCACCGGCAGTGTGCGCAATGCCGTAATCAATGTCAATACCGAAAATTCAATTGCACTTCCCGTTTATCAGTTGCCGTGGTTGCGCGTAAGCCGTCCGGAACCTGTTTTCCTGAATGCCGACAATTATCAGGTCAGTGCCATCGAAGCTACCCAGATGCGCTGCAGCCTGGGTGTACTGGCCGTATCGCAGACTGACTCCGTAAAGGTTTATAACTACCAGCCCGGCGCGCGTCTTACTGCGGCAGGAAACGAATGGTTCGATGCCATCGACACTACGTTCGCCTCTACGGGCATGCACGTGGTGAAGCTGAATTACCGCACCAACAATACCGCTCAGGAACGTGAAGTGAAACTTACCTTTACCTCGGCCGGAATCAGTCAGGAAATTGTGGTGAAGCAAGGTAAGAAAATCGAACAATAATCAGCCTTTTGGCTTAATTACGGGACAAAAGCTTGGCGCTTTGGGAAAAAAAATCTATCTTTGCACACGCTAGCGGTGTTATGCCGCATCCCGTAATCAGGAGAGATGCTCGAGTGGCTGAAGAGGCACGCCTGGAAAGCGTGTATACCCCTAAAGGGTATCGGGGGTTCGAATCCCCCTCTCTCCGCTCTTTTTTTGCTGACTAAAAACTAACGGAAGTGCGAATGTACCTTTTTCGGGGTACTTTTTTTGTTTTTCCTGATTTGTCCAAGTGTGAAAATAGTTTATAAGTGATAAAGGAATAAATGGCTTATAATTGTATCAAACATACTGTTGAACCAGCTGTCGTCTCTTGTGCTTATTGTGGAGCTGGAATCTGTGAGGACTGTGCATCTTCGTCTTCATATATGGCGGGCAACCGTCCGCTTTGTCCTGACTGTAACATCAAAGTGGCTCAAGCCGAAATTTCCCGGATAGGAAAAATGCGCCGGAATTTGCTGATCAAGTCATTGCTCATCGTATTGGTTGTTGTGGGAGGTGCTTTTTATGTCAGTGAGCATTTGCTCCTGGTGTGGCTGCTTGCCGGTTTTGTTTCGGCATTTTCGGCCTTTGGCTCACATGCAACAACCGTAGACCATATTTTCCATAATACGATGCTTGATGCCGACCATCATCGGGGGTCAAATGTTTCTACTTACCTGAGGGCTCTGCTGACGTTGCTGCTGGGGCCGTTGGGTGGCCTCGGGTGGCTGGTAACCAATATTTTCCAGTTTATCAAGTGCGGACAGCCGCTTAAAAAGGCTTATCAGGTGCTTCAGGCATGATTCTTAGGTGAACGACATCTTTTTTTTATACTTACGGAAAAGCCCCGGGTGAATGACCTTACAGCAGTCACCCGGGGCTTTTTCTGTATTTTCCAGCCGTTTGAGAAGGCGGGATGTGCAAGGCTTTTGGAAAGGGGGCGGGCTTTTTTTGTTTTTCCCGGCATCTTGTTTCTTTTGGGATGCACCTGAAAAATTTTTCCCGATACCTTGTTTTTCAGGAAGTGGCTGTGCTGCCTCCCGTTTCTCAGCTATGTCTGCTGATGTAGCGCCGCAGGTAGTGTCGCCCCTGCTGTATTTGCAGTGCGGTCAGGCTGTGCTGCCGGGTTCCGCCGTATTGGAATACTTTGATGATGCGGATGCCGCTCCATCTGAAAATCTTGCGCAGCGAAGTTACTACGCCCCAGGTCTGCCCCAGGAGCAGGTTGAGCGGAAAGGGCGTGGTCGACGTGCTTACCACCATACATTTTACTCCCCGCAGCAGGGGGCGCGGCATGCCGTATCGGTTTTCGCCCATCATGCCGTAGACCATACGGTCGAACAGCATTTTCAGGGTGCCCGGCATGCTGCTCCAGTAGCATGGAGCTCCCACAATGAGCAGCTGACACTGCTGCAGGGCCTGCAATACGGCGGGGGCATCGTCAGTGGGCATGACACAGTGACGGCGACTGCGGCAGGCCATGCATCCCCGGCAGGGGGCATATTGCAGTTCGTCAAGGCGGAAGTAGGTGACTTCCGCTCCTCTTTTCTGCGCTTCCTGGCGCATGGCGCTGAGCATGCGGTCGATGTTGCCTCCGCGTCGCGGACTGGCATTGAGCATCAGTATGTTCATGATGTGTGTGGTAGTAGTGAATAAAATGCAGTTACAAAGATACGGAAAAACAGCTGCCCTTATTGTTTCTTTTCTTTTGTAAAACTTAAAAAAACTTGTTGGGCGTCCAGCCGCATGAACTACGGCAGAGCCGGGTGAGGAATGGGGGCCGGATAAGCCAAACCCTCCTGCCGGCCGCAGGGCCGTGGCGGGAGGGTTTGGTTTATGGAGTAAATGCGGACGTATGGTCAGAACATATAGTCCCAGGCCGGCAGTTGTACCGGTGTAGTCTTCAGCGCCTTGAGCGATTCGCCGTCCAGATACTGGCGGCGGATGACGAGGCGGAACATGTAGTCGTCAAACCACTGGTCGGTAAAGGTCATGTAGCCCTCGTGTCCGGCCGAAGGCCCCCAGCTGTTTTCAAACTGCCATTTCAGCGGTTTGTCGTTGTCATCGGTATCCACGGCAATCAGGGTCATGGCGTGGGCCGAACCGCTCTGGCGGGTCAGGATGCGTGCCTTCTTGTCCATATTCATCTTCACGCCCAGCAGCGCTTCGTAGTCGTACATCTTTGAGTCGCAGATGCCCGTTTCGCTGTTGTACTGCACGATGTCGCACGAGGCGTACATCGGCTCGTTGTTCTTGATGGAAGCCACGGCAGCCTTCTTGATGACGTCGTTGGGCAGGTTCAGATAAATCCAGTTGATGCCTTCAGCCGTGTTGCGGTAGTTCTGGATTTCATATGTCTGGTAGTACGGGCGTGTAGGGTCGTTCATAATCATGACGTAAGTGTCGGGAGCATAATCGTCGGGGATGATGCTCTTGAAGAATTCCTGCGGCGTGGTGTGCAGGGTCTTAATCTTGTGGTCGGCCGTTTCGTAGCGCCAGGTGAACTCGGTGGGAGGCGTGCCCAGGCAGAGCGCCAGTATGCGGTAGACGTCTTTCAGAATATCCTTGCGGGCCTGGCTGACGGTTGCGGCGTCCTGCTTTTCATTGACCATCTGACGCAGGGCGTAGCCGCCGGCACGCAGGCGCTGGTTGATGAGCGATACCATCTGTCCGGTGTTGTTGGAATGAGCCGTTTCGGGCATGACGCTTTGCGGCACTACGCCATACTTCTGGGCGATGTTGAAGAAGAGATTCCATACGCCGCCGTCGCTTACGGGATTCTTGAAGTAGAATTCCACGTCGCGGTCGGTCATTTCACGGTCGGCCGTGGCGATGGCATTGGTCAGGAACAGGTTGCTCTTTTCAAAGATGTCCCAAAAATAGTTGTAGTTGTGTGAGAAGTCGAATTCGCCGATGTTCAGCTGTTTCATGACGCGCGGACGCAGTACGTTCATTGACGTGAACATCCAGCAGCGGCCCGACTGTTTCTGGTCGGTAATGCCTTTTACGTCAACGCGGTATTTGAAGTAATGGTCCACTTTTCCCTGCAGCTGGCGGTTGAGAGCCAGTTTCTTCAGGCTGGTTTCCTGGGTCAGGGCGTTTTGCAGGCCGCTCGTTGCGCCGTCCTGCACGAACGACGACTGAATCTCCTTTACATCATTGGGCGTGAGTTGTTGAGCCGAAGCCACTCCCATGGTCATGGCTCCTAAAATAGCAGTCATTATTACTTTTTTGTTCATGAGTTGATAAGGTTTTCGTATCTGATTTTAAGTAAAAGCGCGTCAAAGTTAGCAAAATTATTGCGTAATGGCCCGATTTGGCAGCATATATCTTGCTGATGGGGGCGTAAGGAGAGGGGTTGGGCGCGTGTTGGCGGCGCGAAAAAATAAAATCGGGAGAGTTGAAAATGGATTGTTCCGATTTTTTTTAACTTTGTGGCATCTTGAAAACACCTGTTCCTGCCGGTCTTTCCTGTAGTGGCCGGTGGAGTTTTTGTAGAAAAACGAATACCGATATGAAAAAGACTTTATCATCCTCTTCTTCGTCTCTCCGTCCGGTTTGGCGCAAGCGTGTGGCACAGTTGTGCTGTCTGATTGCCTGTTTTCTGATGATGGCGGCCGTAGCTTTGCAAAAGGACCACAGCCTGTGGGGCGTGTGGAACCTGAATCCGGTTGCAGCCGACAGTCAGCCCGTGTTGAGTGAGCGGGGCGACACGCTGGTTATCAACACCACCCAGTTAACTCCCGACGTGCGCGGCTATGGCGGCACAACACCTCTGGAAATGAAAATTCTGGAAGGACGTATCGTGCAGGTAGCGCCGTTGCCCAATGCTGAATCGCCCGGATTCTTCGACCGCCTGGCGCAGGCCGGCCTGTGGCAGAGTTGGGACGGGCTGACTCCCGCCGAGGCTGCCTCGCTGCAGGTTGATGCCGTTTCGGGGGCCACCTATTCCTCGCGCGCCGTGCTGCAGAACGTAGCTGCGGCGGCACAGTATGCGGCCAGTAGCAGCCGGATTTCGGGCGGCAGTGCGTGGGCCGAGGCCTGGAGCAGTCCGGAGGTTTGGCTGGCGCTGGTTGTCGTGATTCTGGGGGCGGTGGTGCCGTTGTTTGTCCGCTCGCGCAAGTATCGCATTGTACAGTTGGTGCTGAACGTCGCCGTGTTGGGCTGCTGGAGCGGCTTTTTCCTTTCCTACGGGCTCATGGTAGGCTGGATGTCGGGCGGTGTGCAGTGGTCGGCGGCGCTGGTGCCCGTGTTGCTCCTGCTGGTGGCGTTTGTCTATCCGCTTTTCGGCCGGCATAATCACTATTGTACGTGGCTTTGTCCGTTCGGGTCGCTGCAGGCTCTTTGCGGCATGGCGTCCTATCGGCATGTGGCACTGGGGCGGCGCACGCTGCAGGTGCTCACGTGGGTGCGTCGCATATTGTGGGGCGTGCTCATGCTGCTCATGTGGAGCGGTGTGGCTTTCGGGTGGATGGACTATGAGCTGTTCTCCTCGTTTATGCTGAGCAGTGCCCCCATGATTGTGGTGGTGCTGGGGGGAGTGGTGTTTGTCCTTTCCTTCTTTGTCGACCGGCCTTATTGCCGTTTCGTCTGTCCCACCGGAACCCTGTTTAAAGTATCGCAAAATCAGTTTTAAGACCGGAGGAATCCGCTTTCCTCCTTTATTCCTTATGTATATGAAAACAGCACATTTCCTGAACATTTTGCTTTCGGCGGCCGTGCTCCTGCTGGTAGGCCGTCTGGTATGGACCGAAACGTCCGCTCCCAAGGAGGCCGCCGCTCCGGCCAACACAACGTGGAATCACATCATGTCGCGCACCAGCATACGGGCCTATTCCGACCGTGCGGTCACGCAGGAGCAGATTGACACCCTTTTGCGGGCCGCCATGGCTGCTCCCACGGCGCGTAACCAGCAGCCCTGGCAGTTGGTGGTGGTGACCGACAAGGCGCAAATGAAAGCCCTCTCGGAGGTGATGCCTTCGGGCAAGATGGCGGCGCAGGCACAAACCGTAGTGGTGGTGTGCGGCGACATGAGCCGTGCCTTGTCGGGCGAAGCTTCTTCCTATTGGATACAGGACTGCTCGGCGGCTACCGAGAATCTCCTGCTGGCCGCCCATTCCATGGGGCTGGGAGCCGTGTGGTGCGGGGTATATCCCATCAGCGAGCGGGTGGCCGGCGTGCGTCGGGTGTTGCAGTTGCCCGACAGTATCATACCGCTGAACATGGTGCCCATAGGCTGGCCGGCCGAGCATCCGCAGCCCAAGGATAAGTGGATGCCCGAAAAGGTACACTACAACCGCTATTGAGAGCGTCCGTATCCGTTGAGTGTCGGGGCAGTGCCTCACTGCGGCCTCAACTGCATGGGACTTTTTTCAGACAAGGTGCCGGGAAAGAAAATCAGGGTCCGACCTGCAATTTCTTTTCCGGCACCTTGTGTTTCTTTTTGAGGTGAGGACCATCATGCCGGAACGTCCTGCCGGCAAAAGTAGGGGGAGATAGATATACGAAAAAGCGCAACGGCATTTTACCGTTGCGCTTTTTCGTGATTCCGTTGGGGTTCGAACCCAAGACCCACGCCTTAGAAGGGCGTTGCTCTAATCCAACTGAGCTACGGAACCAAACCGAGTGCAAAAGTACGAAGAAAAATTGAAATAAAAGGTTTTCACTTCGTTTTTTTAGGATTTACGGGAATAAAAAACAACTGTTTCGGTAGGAAAATTGTAATTTTGCCCAACCGTATGCACAGTCCGAGTTTTCAATACCGAAGATGCAGCCTGAGGTTCCGTCGCTGGAGCCGCCGCAATTATGCTGCCTTTGTGTCGTTGGGTCGTGAAGTGTTGATAGGACACTTGCGATGCGACGTGGCCGACTGTTCCATGCTCAAGCTCAAGCATCACCTGCATGCCGACGGAGGTTGCGGCATGGCCCGCACCGCTGGTGACGACGGGAGCGGCTATCCGCCCGATGTGGGGCTTGATGTGGGGCTTGTACGTGACGGTATTTCCGTGGCCGGTAGTGCCGGGTGCGGAACGACTCTTTATTCCGGCAACATCCGTGAGGGTGCAGCCGGAGAGGCTTGTGCGTGCCGGCTGAAAGGCCGGGATGCAGGGCGTATGCGCTGGTTTGCTGACGAGCGACGGGCGGACTTGGTCTGCCTGAAGTTGCCGCGGCAGGCCAGCGCATATTTTTTGTATGGGCCTGCAGAACACAGAAAATCAATAACCAAAGGATATCATGAATCAACTTGACGAAATCAGGCAGCTTTCGCTGCGCAATCAGCCCCTGACTTATGAGCAGGGACTCTGGCTGGCCACCGAGGCACCGCGTGAGGCGCTGTACGAGGCCGCCCATGAGGTGACCGTGGCCTGCGCCTCCAGACAGTTTGACACCTGCTCCATCATCAATGCCCGCTCCGGGCGGTGCAGCGAAAACTGCAAGTGGTGTGCGCAGTCGGCCCACTATCACACGCAGGCCGACGTTTATCCGCTGGTCAGCGACGAGGAATGCCTGCGCCAGGCCCGCCACCATGAGGCCCTGGGCATCCGCCGCTATTCCATCGTGACGAGCGGGCGCCGCCCTTCGGCCCGCGACATGGAGGGCATTGTGCGTCAGGTGCGCATGCTCCATGAGCAGACCCGCCTGCACCTGTGCGTCTCCATCGGTCTGGTGGGCGAGGCGGAGCTGCAGGCCCTCAAGGACGCCGGCCTGGAGCGCGTGCACTGCAATTTTGAAACGGCACCGTCGTACTTCCCTTCGCTCTGCACCACCCACACGCAGGACGAAAAGCGCGCCACCCTCGAGGCGG
>ERZ779643.250-NODE-250-length-49028-cov-4.283074_pt1 | contig 49028 bp, 51 predicted proteins | sample MGYA00511564_ERZ779643 | MGnify/ENA primary metagenome ERZ779643 (study PRJEB29588, sample SAMEA2147114) | human gut metagenome | biome: human gut; feature: human-associated habitat; material: faeces | place: Denmark | collected 2008/2010 ...
GAATACTACGACGTCTATTAGTCTCTTTAATAGTCTCATCCATTGCATCACTTACTGTATCTGCATACATAATAACATGCCCATTAGCATTTCTAGCTGCTCTACCAACAGTCTGGATTAAACTTCTTGTACTTCTTAAGAATCCTTGCTTATCAGCATCCATAATACATATTAAAGATACCTCAGGTATATCTATACCCTCTCTTAACAAGTTAATACCTACTACACAATCATACTTACCACATCTTAAATCATGAATAATCTTAAGTCTATCTAAAGTCTTAACTTCACTATGTAAATATTCTACTTTAATACCTACTTCTTTTAAATAGTTAGTTAATTCTTCTGCCATTCTAATAGTCAAAGTAGTTATTAATACTCTTTCATTTCTCTTCTTTCGAATATTAATTTCACTGATAATATCATCTATTTGACCTTCGGTCTTTCTAATCTCAATCTCTGGATCTAATAATCCCGTAGGTCTTATTATCTGTTCTACATACTGATTATGCGTATGTTCTAATTCTAAGTCCCCTGGTGTTGCTGATACATAAATAACTTGATTAATCTTACTTTCAAACTCATCATACTTAAGAGGTCTATTATCTAAAGCACTAGGTAATCTAAATCCATAATCTACAAGTGTTTGTTTACGCATTCTATCCCCATTATACATTCCTCTTACTTGAGGTAATGTTACATGAGATTCATCTACTACTAATAAGAAGTCCTTAGGAAAGAAATCCATCAAAGTTGAAGGAGTCTCTCCTTCTCCTCTTAAAGCTAAATGTCTAGAATAATTCTCTACTCCATTACAAAAGCCTGTCTCTTTTAACATCTCTATATCATAGTTAACTCTTTCTCTTAATCTTTGTTCTTCTATTAATTTATTATTATCTTTAAGATACTTTAATCTTTCATCTAACTCTTCTTGTATTCTTCTTATCGCTTCATTTAACTTATCTTTACTCGTAACAAAATGCGTCGCTGGAAATATAGATATATTCTTAACTTGTTTTTCTATTCCCCCCGTCAAAGGATCAAATATTGCTATTCTATCTACTTCATCTCCAAATAACTCTATTCTTACCCCATGAGCCTTTTCACTAGCCATAATAATATCAATAGTATCCCCATGGACCCTAAAAGTCCCTCTATGAAAGTCTAAATCATTTCTCTCATAAGTCATATCTACTAATCTATCTAAGATATATCCTCTACTAATCTTTTGTCCTACACTAAGTATTAACATCGAATTAACATAGTCTTCTTTATCCCCAATTCCATAGATGCAAGACACACTAGCTACAACTATAACATCTCGATTATTAATTAGACTACTAGTCGCCCCATGTCTTAATTCATCAATCTCATCGTTAATAGAGCTATCCTTTTCAATATAGGTATCACTCGAAGGAACATAAGCTTCTGGTTGATAATAATCATAATATGATACAAAGTATTCAACATGATTATGGGGAAAGAATTCTTTTAACTCCGAATACAATTGTCCGGCTAAAGTCTTATTATGAGCCAATACTAAGGTTGGTTTATTAGTCTTAGCGATAACATTGGCAATAGTGAATGTTTTACCGGTTCCCGTAGCTCCTAGTAATACTTGTTCTTTCTTGCCAGAATTTATTCCTTCGACTAATTCTTTAATAGCTTCTGGTTGATCGCCACTAGGTTGATATTTTGATACTAATTCAAACATAGCATTCCCTCTTTTCAAATTTCTTTTATCATACTTATTTTATCATCATTTGTAAACATTTTTCTTCTTTAGTTTTCCATTTTCTTCTAAAAACATACTTTAACTTTTTCTTTGTCATTTTACCAAAAATACTACAATAAAAGATTCATTGTAGTATTTTAAATTTCATATTAGTTTCTTTTAATTTTCCCAAAAAGCAAGTTAACGACCACTTTTAGCTATATAAGCATCAAAATTGGTCGTTAACTATCTAATTTCACTCTTTCTTAATACTATCCTTCATTTCTAGTTGTTTCTTTTCTTCGAGATTTTCAAACATCTCTCGAACCGTCTTACTATTACTAGTTAATTTCTTTATACTTAAACCTTCAGCCTTATCATTAGCAATTCTTAAATTCTTATCACTAGATAATAAATTTTCTTTAGTCTTTTGTAAATGTTCAATAGTCTTATCAATTTCTTCAATAGCTTTTTTAAACTTATCACTAGCTAAACGATAATTTCTTCCAAAAGATTCTTTAAAACTATTCATATTCTCTTCAAAATGAGAAATATCAATATTCTCTCTTTGTAATAATTCTATCTCTTTTTTATACTCTAAAGTATTAAGTCCCATTCCTCTAATAAGAGTAATAATAGGAATAAAGAATTGAGGTCTAATAACATACATCTTTGGATACCTATAAGATACATCAACTATCCCCTCATTATAATAATCATTATCAATCTCTAGCATTGACACTAAAACAGCATATTCACACTTTTTCTCTTTTCGATCCTTATCTAATTCTTTAAAGAAATCCTCATTCTTATGTTTACTAGCCGTCTTATCAGCTTCATTCTTCATCTCAAACATAATCGATGTAATCTCTGTTCCTTCATCATCATAATCTCTAAAGATAAAATCTCCTTTAGACCCATTCTTACAATCATTATCTTTTTCAAAATAACTCTTAGGAAACAATGGTCTTAGTTTATTAAATTCATTATTACAATGTACTTCCAAAGACTCGCCAATCATCTTAGTTGACTGTTTAGCCTTAAAATCCTTATAATAAGCAATCTGCTCATCTTTAAGTTTCAACTTCTCTTCATAAGCCTCTTTTAAATTATTCTCTTTTAAAAGATAACTATTCTTCGTATTCTCTATAGTATTTTGTAAACTACCTATCTCTTTATCCTTCTTATTTAAATTATCTTGTAATTCTAGTTTATACTTACTCTCTTGCATCATAATATCACTTTGTAATTGAGAAATAATCTTCTCTTTTTGATACACTTCATCTTGATACTCTTTACTAACCTTACTCTTAACTAACTCAGTCTGATTATCTAACTTAGTCTTTAGTTCTACTACTTCTTGTTCTTTTTTACTTAAAACATCCTTAGTCTCTTGTTCTTTACTAGTTATTTTCTTTCTTAAGTCTTCTATAACTCTTTGATGTTCTTCTTTTAATTGATATTCTTTTTCTTGATATTTCTGTTCTAAAGTCTTCTTTTGTAATTCTAAAGCCTGTTCCTCTCTTAGATGTTCCTCTTCTAAGCGTTTCTTTAAATCTTCATTAAACTCCTTATCTCTCACTTGTTTAACAATCTTCGCATAAATACTCTCATCTATTTTTATTACTGTTCCACAATTAGGACACTTAATCTCATTCATTTTATTCCTCCTTTAAGTATTCATAAACTTTCATTAACATATAATTACTACTCTGATAATCATATATCCCATGAAAAGCCCCTTCTAAAGTATTTATTACTTCTAATTCTACATCTTTATTTATTCTTTTAATATTCTCTATCTCACTAGTTAATACTTCCCAAGGATACATCTTATCTTGTAAAGATAAGATAAATAAAGATGGTATCATCTTAGAAGCATACTCTATATCTAGATTATAATTATTCTCTGCTTCATAAATAGTCTTTAGACCTTCATAAATACCCTTAATCTTCGTAAACTGTTTATTAGTCTTTAAAATATAATCATACTTTTGATAACTAAAAGAATACTTACTATCTAGATTATAAATAATCTTAGGACTATTTGGACATATAAATACTGCTTTTCCCACCATTTCTTTAGGAATCTCTAAATATTTAGTTAAATAATACTCAATGATTAATCCCCCTACTCCCGTTCCAACAAAAGACACCTTCTTAAAAGGATACTTATTTCTTAAATATTTAATAATATCTCTTAAGTCTTTAGCATATCTTTCATATAACATATCTCTCTTATCAACCGTATTATCTAACTTACTATCCCCATAATTTCTTAAATCATATCTAAATACCCCAAACTCATCTTTAAGAGTTAAAGTATTACTTAGAATCTCATAATTCCCATATTCCTTTTCTTGAAACTCTATCTTCCCTTGAATTTTCTTAAAATTAGAATCCTCTACTATCGGAAAAGCCCCATTCTCATCTTTATTATTACCCCCATCATGAACCATAATAACTAAGCAAGTTGCTTTAGTATTTCCTTCATAAAGACCACTAATATAACACTCATTTTCACTATATCTTTGTACTTGAATTAGTTCTTCCATAACAACCTCTTCTCTATTATACTTAAAAGAGCTTTGTATTTCCACAAAACTCTTAATTATCTAAAATATTTTCCAACTGTCTACTAGTAAACATTACGTATATTTTATCTTTTAATTCTTTATCTTCTATATTCTTTAAGTTCAACTTCTCATTAAGAATAACAACTTCTAAAATATAATATTTTCCTGTAACATTCTCCGTTAATTTGTCATATTGTAGTCCATAAACATATCTTTTCCCCATATATTCTAGGGTATCTGCTATATATAAAGAAGTTCCATCTTTTAAATTTATTATACGTTCATTCATGGTACCAATGTCAACCCTAAAGATTTTGCTGCTACTTCTCCAGTAACCCAGGCTCTTCCTTCGCCACTATTTTTCGCTAAATTAACAACTACATCTTCAGGCTTGATGCCTAAAGTTTTAATGGTCTCTGTTAAGTTATTAGCATTAACTGCTAATTTTTTCATAACCCCATTTTGATAATAGTAAGCTTCTTTAATAATTGAATTGCCATCATACATAATGTTTTGATTTAATTTCACCGGATTTATTCCTAATTTAGCATCATAAGAAGTCTTATACCCAACAGTGATTTTATTTTCAGTCCCGATTGTCTGCCCTAATTTAACATCTGGTGCCGGTTTAGGATCAGCATAATTAACTTTATTAACCGTATTACTATCAATTGCACCGTTAGAAGCACTACCAGGATTAGGCTTATTATTGGCCTTGACAGCCATATTATTTAAAGCTCGCGAAAATGCCATTAAATCCATTCCGATTAACCCTGCCGTTAGAGAAAGACCAATTCTTTTAACTACTTCACTATTACTAAATATTTTACTAATTTTATCATTTTTTGAACTAGCTAATTTAGCAAAAATATTAAAGTCGGCTAGATCTCTTAATTTCTTTAAATGAGATTTTCTTAAGAAACTATTTACTTTCTTCACAAGTTTGTTACTAGATTTATTAATACTCTCAATTTCTACAGTTTCTCCTTTAAGCTCTGACTCTTCAAGCATATTAGCATAGGCAAATGCTTGAGTAGCAATTGGTGCCACAACGGCATTAACTAAAACAATCCCAGCTGGTCCTAAAACCAACGCTAAATTAGCTCCAACCCCACTCGAAAGGATACTTAAAGCCCCATTTACTAGCACTTGCTTTTTACTAATATCTACAGAACCAACTTTATTTTTAACAAAATTTACTAAATCTTTTGATTTTTTAATAGCTTTATCTTTAATATTATTTAGATTTAAAATATCACTTACTTTAGCTAATGCACTTTGTTTTTCTTTTCGCTCTTCTTTAGTATTCTCTAATTCATTTAATCTAGCTGCTACTAAAGAAATCTTAGTCTCCAATTCATTTGTTGTTAAGTCTCCATTAATTCCATACTTATCTAAAAGGTTTAATTCTTCCTCGCTTAAATCTTGCTCATGAAGTAACTTATCAAGAGTATCTGCTAACTCTTTTCTTTCCTCTAACTCTTTATCAAGATTATCCAAAGCTTCTTGAGCTTCTTTAACCTTCTTAGTATCAGATTCCATCTCTTCTTTAGTAACTTTATTAGTAAATGTTATCTCTTTATCTCCATTAACTAATTTAAAAGTTATCTTTTTCCCAAAATCTTCCCTATTAAAATACTTATTATTATTCTCTTTTACTACTTCTTCGGATAACCCCTCATTTTTCTTTAGATTACTATACCTATTGTTATTAAAAATAATATTACGACAGAAATTATCTAAATTATTAATAGTCTCCAAATTACCCGTTAACTGATTATCTAAGCCCTTAACCGCATCATAAATATCCGTTCCTTTGTAACTAGTTAATTCTTTTTCATCTAATTCTTTAGTAGGATCCTTCTTCTTACTTAAAACTTTCTCATAATGCTTAGCATAATTAACATTCTTTCTACTATCCACTAACCCTTGAGCCGCAAAAATTATAGTAACCGTATTAATTTCCCCATAAACATTACTTCTCTTAATACCATCCCATAAATCATCAACATCAATAACACTAGCCAAATAATCAATGACAGCCTTCCCATAATCATCAAGCTCTACTTTATTACTATAATCAATGATAATATCCATAATATCACCTAAAGTAGTCTTATCTTTAATCTCTGGTTTCTTCTTATCCTTAAGAACCTTTTTATAAATCTTAAGAGATTCATCTAAATCAATTAAATTAGCATAATCCCACTTTTCTAAAAAAGCCCCATCAGTCATCTTATTTAAGTTATTTCTAAACTCTATAACTTCTTCATTATCACACGGAGTATCAATTCCCGCAATATAACTATCATTTATAAGCTCTTTCTTATCATCAAGAATAGCTTTAATAGAGAACGCTAAAACTCTCTTATAGTTAACATAAGCCTTATATTCCATACTTTCTCTATCATTTAGAGGACAAACCTTCGCATAAGGATCCTTATTCTTAGTTAACTCCCCCGTAATATCCGTATCATAAAAATATTCTAATTCATTAAACAACAAATCATTAAACCAAGTTAGAACTAAACCCTTATAATCATTTTCGGAAGCAATCTCAATTGGTGTTAAAGAAATATTATTCATAATTAAATCATAATCAAAATAAAGACTATATTTCTTTAGAATATCTAAATCTAACTCTTTTAAATAATTAAAATCTTTCTCATTAATCTCTACTAAATTACTCATCTAAATCATCCCCCACAAAAGTAATTACTCTATTTAACTCTTTACTAAATTCCGGTAAAAGTCGCTTAATTATATGTCTATTTTCTTCTTCTATCAAAGTATTATTATTACTTTTAAATATCTTATACTCTTCTTTCTTTAGATTATCTACTCCTAAATAGTAAGGTATTTCTCGATATTCAACCACTCCTAATAAAAGGTAAGAAGTATTATTAAACTCAAAATTATCCCCAATAGTCATAAAACCCTTCTCTCTTGCCAGTTATACTATCACAAAATCATTATTCTCGCAATCACTTTTTCTTTAAGACTCTTTCTTCTTCCTCATCCTTCTTTAAAATATCTATTTTCAAAGAATTTACTACTCTTTCTAAATCATACTCATCCATCTTATTAATTAAATTAAACATCTCTGGTAATACTTCCTCCTTAGGTCTTCTTACCAATTCTTCTGTTATTATAAGTCCTAGTAAATATGCTATTCCATGAACTGAATTAACCCCAGTATCTAATATCTTTGAAATATTATCTTTCCAAAGAACTTTACTTGTTCTTTCTAAAGAAACATCATTATTATTAAATAACCTTCTATTTCTTACAAATTTCACCTTTCCTGAAACCTTATCTTCAAAACGTTCTTCTCTAATATAACCAACTTTTCTAAAAGTTACTAAATCTTGGTATAAAGATCTATTTATTAAGTATTTTTTTAAACAATAATTATTTCTTTCTCTTAAAATTTTTTCTCTTAGATCATCTCCATATCCAAGACTTTCCAAGTAAGAAGCTGCTAAACTTTCCATATACATAGAAGGTAACTCACTTAAGAAAAAAGAATCCCTATTCCCACTTACACTAATAAAATGAGTAAATTCATGAATAAAAACAATAAAATCTTTAGTAGTTCCCGTTCTTTCTAACTCTATCTTCCAAAGACCATCTTTATCTAAATAACAATTACCATTACCTTCTCTAAATAACTTTTTGTCTTGAATTAAATTATTTTTCTTTAAATAAAGATAATTATCCATCCATTCTTTAGGAGCTTCTAAATAGGAAAAGAAACCTTCTACTAAATTATCTGACTCTTCTAAAGATAACTTTCTTTCAGGGAACCCCTCATCAAATACATAACTATTTTTCTTTAAACTCATTAACTCTAAAAGACTATCTAAATAACTTAAAGCATTCTTATCATAAGATTCTAACTTTAAAGTTAAATTACTAAGTAGATAATTATATATCTTTAGATAACTTGCATCTTTTAGCCAATTTTTAATCTCTAATTTTCTTACTTCATCATAGTTAATTAAAAACTCTACTATTCTTTTAGCATCATTCTGATAATAAGAAAAAGCACTAAGAATATAAGCATCATTAATTCTTTCATTATCTTTAGAAGTCTCTATTAAAAGATAGTTACCCGCTAAAAACTCTTGACTATCTATTCCCTTCATAAACTTCTCATCTTTAAGAATAATCTTAATCACTTTAGTTAAATAATCCTCTAAATTAACCATATCAACTAAGTAATCACTAGTCATCTGAACATATTTATTAATTAAACCACCACATAAATCAAACACTTTAACCCGATTATTTATTTCTTCCGAACTTAATCCTCTTGTAAAAACTTTAATCTCATCCATAAATCTTACCCTTTCTTTAAGACTCTTTCTTCTTCTTTATCCTTCTTCAAAATATCTATTTCCAAGGAATTTACTACTCTTTCTAAATCATACTCATCTATCTCATTAATTCTCCGGTAATACTTCCTCTTTAGACCTATTTATTAATTATAATAATCTTTAGAAAATACTTTTCCATTCAAAACCATCACTCCAACCAGTAGCTAGATGTTAACACCGTTTCAATCATTTGTCCAGCCCTAAAATAACTTTTTTAAAAATTTTTTTATTAAATATTCAATAAATACCCATAGTAAACCAAGGCTTCTTTTAGGCAAAGAAAAAGACTTAATTTTAAGATTTCTTAAGTCTTTTTCTCTCATCTTTATTAATATATATAGCCTCATAAGAATTACATACCGTAATAAAAGCCTTAGGATCAATCATCATAATAGCCCTCTTAATCTCTAAATAAAAACTATATCTAATAGCAACCACTAAAACCTGTCTTTTATCTTTACTAAAGCCTCCCTTACTATTTAAAATAGTTATCCCATAATTATAAGTCTCTTTTAAAAACTCGGTAATCTCTTTACTCTTAAGGGAATTAATATATAAGATTTTATCTTCTTTAAGTCCCAACATAAATTGATTAGAATAAATACTTTGAAACAGTAAGAAAATTAAAGCATAAATTAGATGTTCTATTCCAAAAACTATCCCCGATAAAATAACTACTACCCCATCCACAATAATAATTGCCTTATCCATAGGTAATCTTAAATACTTTACTAATATAGCCTCTATAATATCCGTACCCCCCGTGGTATACCCCGACTTAAAGACCAGTCCTAACCCATACCCCGTTATTATTCCTCCCATAACAGCTTTAATAAGTAAATCAACCCCACTTAAATCAATATAACCCGTTATAGAGGAGGTAATCTTCAAAAAAACTGGATATACTAAAGAACCTACAATCGTCTTATAAGTATTATTTTTCCCTAAAAAAACATAAGAAATAATAATCAAAAAGATATTTACAACTCCAACGAATAAAGACTTATCAATATCTATAAAATTACCTACTACAATAGATAATCCCCCTATCCCTGAAGAAGCCAAATTATTAGGAACACAAAATAAATTAAAACTAAAAGCTACTATAAATATCCCTATCAAAAAGTTAATCCATTTCTTCATACCACACCATCTATTCTAAAAAGATTGTATCAAAAAAACTATAAAAAGTCACCAAAACATACTTATCCATGGTAAACTTATAATAGAAAGGAGTTTATATTTATGAAAGATAAAAAAACTATTATAATAATTATATTACTAATAATATCCCTATCTTTAGGAGGTTATCTTCTTTATGATAAAGCCTTCTCTAATAAATGTAATACTAAAGAAACTATAAGTCCTAAAGATAATGAGAACTCTAATGAAGCAAAAGATAATACTAATTCTAATGAAACAACCTCTGGTAATAATACCTCTAACGATACTACTACTTCTCAAAAAGATTATGAGTATGTTGGCTTAGCATTCAATGGTTATAAAGTATATAATTGGTCCGATAGTGGTATTCCTCGTGATGAAGATGAACCAGAACAAACAGTAAATAATATTAGTATTCCTAAAATTCTAATTGACACCCCTGTAACTAAAATAATAAACCAAAAAATTCTTAATAGCTATCGCGGATATATTAATAAGATTACGACTAATATCAAAGATGAAGCTGTTGTATCAACCGAAGTAAGTTATCGTTATGCTATCTACAAGGATATTTTATTTATCTTGATTAGTGATGGTTATCTAAACTACCGTGGTAGTGGTATTACTAGTTATAATGGCTATTATTACGATATTAAAAATGATAAAGAATTAAATGTGAACGATATCATCAAAAGACTAAATATTGATACCAAAAAAGCTTTAGATAAAGCTAACAGTACTAATGAAGAACTAAGTGGTAGTAATACAGCTAAATACGTATGTAATGTTATTCCTGATGAAATGAATGAAATTTTAGATGTTTATTATACTACAGGTAATGACTGTACTGAACATACAATGCTAGATTACTTTGTTAAAATGGATATAAATAAATAATATTAAGTACTCCCTCTAAAGGAGTCTTTTTTCATCCCAAAAAAGATACTAATCAACAAAATGACCGTATCTAGCTCTCTTAAAGAAGCACTCCTTCTTTAAATTTAAATCTTCAATAATTCTTTTTGGCGTACACTCTTCATATAAACTTTCTGGTACTTTGATATCCCCTAGGTCTGTCGTAATATAAATTGCTAATGGCTTATCAATCCCAATTGCATACGAAAGTTGGACACTACACCAATAATATTTAGGATTATCTCTTAAGACTTGTTTAGCAATTTCTCTCGCTTTATAAGCCCCACTTCTATCTACCTTAGAGGGATCCTTTCCTGAGAAAGCTCCTCCTCCAACACTTCCAAATGATTGATAACTATCAACTACTATTTTTCTTCCCGTTAATCCTGCATCACCTAGAAATCCCCCAATATAAAATCTTCCTGTCGGATTTATTAAATACTTATCAACCTTTATTTTGTATTCACTACATATTTCATCACATATCTTCTTTAGAATTTCATCGGTCTTATCTCTTTCTTCTTCAGTATTTTGATAACATATCGTAAAATCTTTAATTCTAATAAGCTTATTATTCTCATAAACCCCCGTAATCTGTGCTTTCCCATCCGCCAAGAAACGTTTATCAGTATGTACTAACCAATCATACTTACGACTTAACTTTTGTAAAATAACCATCGCCGTTGGTAAATATTCCTTCGTATCACGAGTAGCATAACCAAACATCATCCCGTTATCACCAGCACCGCCTACCGCATCATTTGTCCCTAACGCAATATCTGGACTTTGAATACCTATATTATTAATTATTTCACAATCATAATCATACCCAATATCTTTAAGAACCCCTTTTACTATAGATTCTATATCTAATTTAGCCTTCGTTGTAATTTCCCCTGTTATAAAGATTTTACCCTTTCCGCCAACCGTCTCTATTCCACAACGACTATTCTCATCTTGCTTTAAACATTCATCTAGAATAGCATCACTAATCTGATCACAAACCTTATCTGGATGCCCCCTAAAAACAATTTCATTACTATAATACTTTTCCATTTTCTTACCTCTTTCTTTTCATCATATAAAAAACACCCAAGATAACTAAGTACCTTGAGTATAAGGGTAAGTTATCTTATCGCTCTAGCATTACCACCTAATCTAATAGGTTGGTGTGACTTCTCTGGGCTAGTCCCTCCATCACTCTTTATAAGATGTTACATCTATTTTAATTTATTTTTTTCTTTTTGACAAGCCCCTTTCTTAAATTAAGACACTGTCTGATTATTAATTAAAGAAATTTTACATTTGTGTACTTTTTCTTTAATATATTTTTAATTATATAGATAAATTATGTCTTAAAGTCTTTAATTCCCGTATTTATAACCCTCTATTTACATAAAATCAACTTTTTTATTATACTAATAGTAACTGTCGTTAAAGAAAAGTTACATTTGTGTACTTTTTCTTTAGTCAGAAGTTGCATTATCTTACAAATAATGATATGATGTCATTAAAGAAAAGTTACATTTATGTACTTTTTCTTTAATGGAGGCTACTATGCAAGAAATAAAAAGAGATTTATACCTTAATAAATTAATAAATCGAAGAGAAAACGGTATGATTAAAATAATAACGGGCATCCGAAGATGCGGTAAATCTTATCTTTTAGACCCAATATATAAAGATTATCTACTTAGTACTGGTGTTAAAGAAGATCATATCATTAAATTAGCTTTAGATAGAGAAGAAAATCGTAAATATCACGATGCTAGTGAACTAAATAAATATATTAAAGCTCAAGTAAAAGATAAGGATATGTACTATATTATTCTAGATGAAATTCAATTAGTTAAAGACTTCGAATATGTTTTAAATAGTTATTTATATGAAAATAATATGGATGTTTACGTAACTGGTAGTAATTCTAAATTTTTATCTTCGGATATTATCACTGAATTTAGAGGTCGGGGAGATGAAATAAGAGTCTTTCCTCTATCATTTAAAGAATTTATGGAAGTATATCCCAAAAATAAATATGATGGCTGGAGTGAATACCTTTTATATGGCGGTATGCCTTTAATCATTTCTAAAAAAAGTGATGAAGAAAAATCCAAATACTTAAAGGATTTATTTACTCAAACTTATATTAAAGATATTGTTGAAAGAAATAACATCCAAAGAGTTGATATTTTAGACTCTATGATTAATATGTTAGCATCTTCTGTTGGTTCCTTAACTAATCCTCAAAAAATGTATAATGCTTTTCTTAGTACAGGTGAAAAAAAATTATCCAATATCACTGTCACTACCTATCTTAAAAATATTGAAGATGCTTTTATCGTCAATAAATCTGAAAGATATGATGTTAAAGGTAAAAGATACATTTCTTCACCTCAAAAGTATTACTTTTCCGATATTGGTCTTCGCAACGCAAGATTAAATTTCCGTCAACAAGAAGAAAACCATCTAATGGAAAACATCATTTATAATGAATTAATAGTTCGTGGCTACAACGTAGACGTCGGTGTCGTCGAAGTAAGAACCAGCAAAGAAACTAAACAATTAGAAATAGATTTTGTTTGTAATCTAGGTACTAAAAGATACTATATTCAATCAGCCCTAAATATTGATACCCGAGAAAAAACTCTTCAAGAAGAAAATTCTTTACTAAATGTTGGTGATAATTTCAAAAAAATCATTGTCGTTAAAGACAATGCTAAACCATGGTATACTGAAGAAGGCATCTTAGTTATTAGTATTTATGATTTTCTTTTAGAACCTAATAGTCTTGATTTCTAACCTAAGAGGTAAGTTTAATGCTTACTTCTTTTCTTTAATGTCTATTGCCAATGGGCATAATAAGTAGTATTTTCAGTTACAATCGTATTTTCATCCACCCTCGTTCCTCCTAAAGCCTCAGTATACCAACCTAAAAAAGTATAACCACTTCTTATCGGATTAGGAATATTCCCTAAACTATCATATTCTTTTAAACTAACATTAGAATAATTATCGTATTCACCTTCCTGGAGTTCTATATTTTCTAATTCTAAAACTCTGCTTTCCTTTCCATTCAACCATCCATAGATTGAAAAAGCATAATACCCGGCTTCCACTGGCACAAAAACCCTAGAATACTTTTGCCATTTGGTACTTATCGAAAATGGACTATCATAAATATTTGACTGTTCCGAACCTATAAAAGCCGTAAAATTTTTATTGCCAACAGCATCAAAACGAAGCGTATATTTCTTAGAAACATCTAATTTACTGGACTTTAAAGATGTCCAAAAGCCAGAGGAATCATCATTACTAGTCTCATCAACTCCAGACTGAAACTTATAGTGCTTAGTTCCATTACTAGTTGATATCGAATAACTTGTATTTGCACTAGTAATAGAATTTACATTAAAAGACGAAAAATCATAAACATTATAAACTATATTATTCTTAACATAATTATTATCATAAGTAATTGTAATATCTTTTTTACTCTTAAAATACAAATTACACTTAGTCTTTTGGCTTAAATTATTAATACTTAAAGACCAATTAATATTATCCCATGATGCCTTAACATCATTATCACAGACAATCTTATCTATGATATAATTACTTCTTTTACCAGGAATCTCATCACTCCTAGTATTATCTAAATACACTGCTAATAAATCATTTTTAGACTCATAACCAATCCCCATCATTAATCCTAAAAAAACAATTATTAAAAGTCCCCAAATCTTATCTTTCATCATTATCACATTCTAACAACACTATCTTAACAAAAAAAATTCTATAATTATGCAATGCACTTTATAAGACAATATGCAATCTATATTTGCCTTACTCTTTATATTACAATTATCTAAGAGGTAATATATGCAACCATTTAAAATCTCTCCCAAAGGAGAAACCGAAAATAAAACCATAAGATTTCCTTTAGAACTCATTAATAGAATAGAAAAAGCTCTAGTTGGTCAAAATATATCTTTTAGTCGTTTTGTAATTCTAGCTTGTGAATATGCTCTTCTTAATATGGAAACATCTAATGATATTGATAAACAAAAAAAGAATTAAGATTTCTTCTTTACATATCTTAATTCTTTTTACTTTCTTAGTCTTAAAGTATTATCTTTATTCTCAGAGTCAATAACTTTATCTAATAACTTAACATAATTACAATTACTAATATAACCATTATAATAGTAAGTATTAGAGACAACCCCAAGACCAGGAAACTTCTCCAATAACTTTTCTAATTTCTCATGAAGACTAGTATTACTATCTATATTAACATTACCATTACTTAGATAAGTCATACTCTTAATAATATCTATATCTTTATACACATCATAAAGACTCTTTATTTCTTCATAATCTTTATGATACATAACTTCTAATATTCTAAAGAAACTATCTTCTATTTGATAATAATCATCAACAAAATCTTCATAACAAAAATAAATATTATACCCACTACTATCATCTATAAAAAAGCAATCATCTAAAATACTATTAACTACTATATAATATAAAAGTAAATTATCTTCTAATGATAATAATTCTTCTTTAAGATTATAATCTATTAAAGAATTAATACTATATTTTAGAATACTTATATAATGTTGATAACCAATCTTATCATAAAGTCTTATAATATCTTCCTTAGAATATTCATCTTTATCTCCTAAAACATCATATGGATACATATTTCTTCCGACTAAAGCATCCATCGCATATACTACTCTAAATAACTCTTTCTTCTCTTCTAAAGAATTAGCGCCTAAAAACTCTAAAAGACCATTTATATCTTCATTATTAATATATCGATAATAATCTTCTAACTTCCTATTCTTTTGAAAAACTGAACATAATAACAACTTATTTTCTAAAGACCTATACTCATCATAAGTATAATAAAAAACCACTCCCTTAGCCTCATAACCACTAGCAATCCCTAGATTATACAAAGACGATTCTGCCGCAGCTTCCGTTAAAAAACTATAATACCTCTCATTAAGAAAATCAATCTCATCTAAAGCCCCATTTTCCATCTTATCTTGACAACTATGTTCCATAGAATGATTAAGTTCATGTTTTATAACCTCATCCATCCGAGCCATTATATCATCAAGTTCCCAACCTGACTCTAAGATATTATAAAAACTAATTCTAATAAGATTATCCGTACTATCATAATCGCCATAAGTATTAGGTTTCTCCAACCCTTTATCTTTAAATACCACTATCTTCAAATCTAAAATATTATGAATGTCCTCTTTATTCCCCGTCCCATAAATATAACTTATATAACTTTCTAAAGCTATTAGAATACTTTCTCTTATCTTATCTAATTTATCTTTATCAAAGAAAACTCCAAAGCAATTAGTATAATCAATATTATTATAAAATTCTTTATCAAAGACAGAATCATAAATATCATTATCTTTAGCATATTCATTACTATTATTAATAATCTTATAAAATAAACTACCTATATTTCCATAATAATTATAAGTACAATCCTCACTCCTAGTATTTAAAGACTTTTCTATCTCCTCATCTATTCCAAATACATCTTCTATTCCCATCATATCCATAGTATTAAAATCTTTTCTAACAACCATTCTAATACTATTTTCCCTGTCTTTAGGACTATCTACATAACTAAGCATATCTATTTTATTATTCTTATCTTTAGAACATCCTGTTATAAGAATACTAAAAATCAATAAAGAGGCTACTATTCTTCTGTTTGTATTTTTCACTAAAATACCCCCATCAATTAGCCTCTATTATACATAAAATATTTCAAAAGTAAATACTACTTCAAAATAAGCTTAATCCCATCTTTAGAATATTTTCTATCTCTTATATTTCTTAAATTATTATAGTTAAAATTAGCTAAAATAACCCCACTCTGTCTAATAATTCTTATCTTTGGATATTTATCAATTAATTCTTTAATATATTCATCTTCATTAAGACAATACCCCGTATTTAAATAATTATTAATCCCATTTACCATCTTATCTTTATCTAAACTATCATCTATAGATTTTATCTCTTCTTCCGAATAATTATAATAAGCCCCTAAGAATCTAAAGAATATCTCTTCTATTTGTAAATAATGATCAAAAAAATCCCGATAAAAAGTATAACTAACTTCACAAGTAGCATAATTATAATCACTAAAACTAACCATATCTAAAACATTAATTAAAATAAAATGATATAATAATAAATTATCTTCTAAACTTAAATCATCATTTAAAATATTATATTTCATCAAGTCTTTAACCGCCATCTTTAAGATAAAACTCTCATAAGCCCCAGCTGCTTCTCTCATCAATAACTCATCAATATTATAATCCTTAAGACTATCAAAATCATCAGACTTTACGATTCTACTCCAATAATTATTCCTTAAAAGTATCCCATCTACCAGCCATATCCCCTCTAAAAATTCATTCTGTTCTTCAATACTATTTAAATCTAGAAAAGCAAATAACCTCTTTATATCTCCTTTATCAATAGCATCATAATACTCTTCTATAGACCTCTTATTATCTAAAAGACTAAGTAAAAATAACTTACTCTCATATTTTCTTTCTTCTAAATAAGCATATCCATATTCATATCTACTATTAACAAATTTATAATCATTCTTTAAAATATTATAATTATAAGATTCCGCACTACTCTCTAAAATAAAAGAAGTATTATTAATTAACTTACCACTACAAGATCCTTGAAAAGCATGATTAAACTCATGATTTAAACAATCAAATAGATTCATATTAATATCATCTATAGAACTACTTTTCCCAAGAATTTTCTCCATATCTAAGATAATCAAATTTTCTTTCAAATCATATTGTCCTAAAGTATCCTCTTCTAAAGAACCAATGACAATCTTAAGAGATATTAACTTATGAATATTATCTTTTCTCTCTTCTTTTAAATTTCTTTTAATTATATCTTTAATAGTCTTAATAACATACTCTCTTATATAATCTTCTTTAATCTCTAAAATACTAGAATAATCCGTATCTTTAAGATAATTATTACTATTTAAAATAATAATATTATATAAATCTTCTATACTTCCCTTAAATTCATAGGTACAAGGCTTATAAGAAAGATTTCTTAGTCTCTGTAGTTCCTCGTTACTTAAAAGATTATCTTTATCTTTAAATATCTTTATAGAAGATATTTCTTCAGGAAAATCAGTTAAATCTTCGCTTTTTCCTACATCACTTGCCAAAGCTTTTCCATAAAAAGACTTATTACTAGTTATAATAATACAAAAACTAAGTATTATAGCAGCAGCCAACCGCCCTGTTATCGGCTTTTTCATTATTAATTTATCGCTCTTTTCTAATGTTAATTTTTCTTCATCTTTAAAACAGATTCCATAATTGGTAAAATATCCCCGTCTAAAACCTTAAATGCTTGACTAGTCTCATAACCACTTCTTAAATCCTTTACTAAAGTATAAGGCTCTAAAACATAGTTTCTAATCTGACTACCAAAATTAATACTATCACTAATACCTTTTTCTTTATTTAATTCTTCTTCTTTTTTCTCTACTTCTAACTGGTATAACTTAGATTTTAGCATTTCTAATGCTCTTTCTTTGTTTCGTAACTGACTTCTCTCCACTTGACAAGATACCACAATTTTACTAGGTAAATGCGTAATTCTAACTGCTGAATCACTAGTATTTACCGACTGTCCTCCTGCTCCACTCGAATGGAAGACATCAATCTTTAAATCTTCATCTTTAATCTCAATATTAGAAATTTTCTCAAACTCTGGAACTACACTTACCGAGGCAAAAGAAGTATGTCTTCTCTTATTAGCATCAAAAGGAGAAATTCTAACTAATCTATGGACTCCTTTTTCCCCTTTAAAATAACCATAAGCCATATTACCACTAATTCTTAAGGTAACCGCTTTAATCCCTGCTTCTTCACCTTTCAAATAGTCAATAACTTCATATTTATAATTATTGGCATCACAAAAACGTTCATACATTCGTAATAACATCGAAGCCCAATCCATAGCTTCCGTTCCCCCTGCCCCTGGGTGAATCTCTAAAAAGCAACTTAAATTATCATAAGGACCATTAAGTAAAGTAGCAACTTCTAAACTACTCATTAACTCTTCTAAAGAAGATAATTCCTCTTCAACCTCTTTTCTTATCTCTAAATCATCACTAAGACTAATTAACTCCTCTAATCCCTCTAAACTACTCTTTAGCTTTTTAGCATCACTACACTCTTTCTTTAGATTAATTAATTCTCCATTAATCTTACTAGCCTCTTTAAGATTATTCCATATCCCTGACTCATTTAACTTACTTTCTAATAAAGATATCCTCTTCTCTTTACTCTCTAAGTCAAAGAGACCTCCCAATAACCTTCATCCTACTAACTAATTCTTCGTATTTACTATTAATATCCATTTTTCTTTCTCCTTAATACTATATCAACATCTTTAAGAGTACACCTATCATCAAGCCCCAAAGAAAACAAACTTTCCTTAAACTCTTCCACACTACTCGTAATATCTATTATACCACATTGTAACGCCCCCAAATTAAAATCTCTTATATGATAATGATTTAAAACTGTATATAAATCCTGACTCTTATCAAACCAAACAATAATTCTAAAACCTTAAATATATCTCTTCCACTCTCACTATCAATCCTCTGATAACAATCTAAAAATATCTTTAGAATTCTATCATTTCCTTGTCTATAAAGCTTATTAGTAGCCTCTACTCTATAAACCCCATCCTTAGGAATATCCCTAATACTTTGAACCTTAATAACTGCCATCATCATCACCTTCTTAATACTCTTCTAATATCCCCAAGAGTCTCTACATCTTTTCCTAAAGCCCTACTCATCTTTAACTTAATTAACCATAATAACCCTATATAATTAGAACTCTCTAATCTATTCATCTTCTCCCACATATAATCAATATCTATATCTTTAAACCATTCTAGTCTATCAGAATCCATAATCTTCCCAATGCATAAATTAATAAGACTCATCCCCATCAAAAGATAAGCCTTCCTCTTATCATCAAAACTAATCGTTCCATCAAAATCTAATAAATAAAGATTAACCCCATCAAAGAAAATATTACTACTACAAATATCTAAATCTAATAAACCCTTATTACTTAATATTTCTATATCAAAAAGTAAATTTATAATTCCTAAAACCAATTTATCATAAGAAACATCATCATCCAAATAAATAAACTCTTTTCCTGGACATATCCTCATCGTATATCCCAGTATCTTGCTATCCGTAACATAAATGTCTTCCGGTAACACTAAATACTTCGTATTTTCTAACTCACTTAATCTACCTAAAATATCTAATCTCCCTTTATTTTTCCTATTATCTAAAGACATATATTCCTCATCAAGCACCTTAAAATACTTATCTTTAAAATTATAAATATATCCATTATTCCCCTGATAAATATACTTATTAGGTAAATCTAACTCTTCTAAAGAACTAACCCTTCTAATAGCCATATTACCCCTTCTTCGTTAAAGATAAACTCTTCCTAAAATCCCCAACCGTATTAATCTTCATCCTTGTATAAAACTCTAACTTCCATCTTAAAAGCTCAAAAAAAAGATCATAATTAGTACCAGTATAAGACTTAAAAGTTTGTATTAACCCTTCTAAATCCCTTTCCATAAGAATCCTTGATCCAAAACCATCTTTTACTAAAGACAAATAAAGACTCTGAAACAACTCATATACCATTCTCTTATATAGAAGATTATCATCTTCCACATAAATACTCTGATCTAAGTCTAAAAGATACATCTTTCCATCAAATAATATATTATTCTGATTAAAATTGCAATCAAAAATATTCATATCCGCTAGAATAGCAATATCTTTACAAAGAAGTTTAAAAGCCTTAATAACATCCCCATAATTAGAATCTAAACTCATATCTCTAATTGATTTAGCCTTCTTTATCAAAGAAGTATACCCCAATAAACACTCCTCAGTAACATAAATATCTTTAGGTAATATTAAATATTTAGTCCCCTTTAAATTCATTAAATCCGTTAAAATTTCCAATCTAATCTGATTATCAAGTAAACACAAACTCATTTGACTCCTATTTAACTTCTTAAAATAAGTATCATCACTAAAAGGATAAATTTCCCCAAAACTTCCCTTATTCACCATCTTATCCGAATATTTTATATCTTCTATACCATCTACTTTTATTATTGCCATTTTAAACCTCTTCTTTAGTAGCATTAGAATATTACACTTTATAACTAAAGTCAATTATTTTTAGTTGCTTTCCTCTAACTTATTTTATACAATAAAACTGGTGAATATCGTGTCAGTTATTATCTATTTTCTTTTCTATCTTTTATGGATTAAATTATATGGCTATATTATTACTCCATTGTTGTTTTGGCTTCCTTTTTCCTTTAGGGTTAAAGACTACATTCGTACTAAAAACTATCCCCAAGCTTTATTAATTACTATAATTCCAGCTTACTTTAGTTATTTCATCAATATTTTAAATACTTATCCCAACTATTTAGAATGGTTTTTCTTAACTTTCATTACATTCTTTATTTTATTAGGAATTAATCTTCTCTTTCTTTACTTATTAGGTTTTATTGATTACTTACTTAATTTCTGGCATTCAGAAGAACTTCTAACTGATACTTTATTTTTAATTATTTATTTATCTTTCATAACTTTAATTTATTTTACTAGTAACCCAATCATTACATGGTTAGTAAAAATAATCTAGTGAAAAAAAAGATACTATTTCTAGTACCTATAAATCAAAAGTATATCCACCATCAACGGCTATATTTTGGGCTGTAATATTCTTAGCAGTATCACTAGCTAAATATAAAACCATATTAGCAATATCTTCTACTGTCTGAGGACGTCCTAAAGGAATAGCAGATGTTGATTGTTTAAATGTTTCTTCTCTAATAGAATCATCATTCTTTGTAAAATCATCTAAAATACCTTCCCACATATTCGTACGAACAATCCCTGGTAAAACCGAATTAACATTAACATTATATGGAGCAAGTTCTCTAGCCATACTACTAGTTATTGCCATAATTCCCGCTTTAGTAGTCGCATATACATTAGAGCCACTATTACAAATACGACCGGCTATACTTGCCATGTTAATAATCTTACCTGACTGTTGTTTTTTCATAATTGGGGTTAAAGCCTTACACATATAAACAGTTCCTTTTAAGTTGATATCTATTAAAGCATCAACTGTCTCAATCGCCATTTCATCAATTGGCATAAGTTTACAAATTCCGGCTGAATTAACAACTATATCGATACGACCTAACTTTTCCACCGTAAAATTAACTAACTTTTCAATCATATGATAATCAGTAACATCAACCTTACATCCTAAAACAGTACCACCATTTTCTGCAAGTTCTTCCTTTACCTTACGAACTCTATCTTCTTTATTATCACAGATAACCACTGTAGCGCCACATTTACTAAAACTTTTTGCACATTCTTCGCCGATGCCACTACCTGCTCCCGTAATAAGCACTACCTTATCTTTAAAATCATAATTCAACATAAATATTCTCCTTCTATTCTTACTTATATTTTACCATAATTTTTTATTTTTATTTATATTATTTTACTAAACTTTACATCAGCTTTAACTTATTAGAAAAGACTAAAATAAGCCACCTAATCGTTAATTTGTATGAATACAGTGAAAATCATATAAATTATACCCGCTCCAAAGGAAAAAAAATTCTTTAAAAGAGTATCATCAAACATACTCTTTTCTACTGCTCACTTACTTCCATAAGCTCTAACCACTTAGTATTTAGTTCTTCTAATCTCTCTTTATCTTCTTTGATTTCATTATTAACTTGATTTAGCTTATCATAATCACTATAAACTTCTTCTAAATAAAGAGATTCCTCTAAAGATTTAATCCTCTCTTCCAATTTTTTTATCTCTCTTTCCAACTTATTAATCTCTTTACCAAGATTATAAGTATTTACCTTTTTCTTTGGCTCATTTAAGACATCGGATTTATTTTTACTATTATCATCTATATTCTTGCTAATATTATTATCTATATTTTGACCTTTAAGACTCTCCAAATACTCTTTATAATTCCCCTTAAATAAGTGATAATTATCTTTAGCTAAAACAAGTAACGAAGTAGCAACCTTACTTATAAAATATCTATCATGCGATACAAATAAAACCGTTCCTTGATATTCATTTAAAATACTCTCTAAATATTCTCTTCCTACAATATCTAAATGATTAGTAGGTTCATCTAAGATTAAGACATTTGGTTTCGTATATAAAATCTTGCATAACTGTAGTCTAACCCTTTCACCACCAGATAAGACCTCTATTTTCTTTAAGACATCATCCCCCTTAAATAAGAAAGAGCCCAAACTACACCTAGCTTCATACTCTGAAACTTTAGGAAACTTTGCCATAAACTCCTCTAAGACCGTATGTTTTTCATCTAACATAGCTAAATTCTGGTCAAAATAACCAATACTAACATTATGGCCAACTGTAAAGCTGCCTCCTAAACTAGGAATTAGTCCTACTAAAGTCTTTAAAATCGTAGATTTTCCTAATCCATTAGGACCTATAATTCCTAATTTATCACCCCGTCTTATATATAAATTAAGCTTATAAAGAACTCTATCATACCCAACTCCTAAATTATCTAAGATAAAAATATCTCGACTAGGCATAACAATATTATCCATATTAGTCTTAAAAGTAATAGCTTCTATCTTATTAGGTCTTTCTAATATATCCATCTTTTCTAATTGATGTAACCTTGACATAGCCATCTTGGCTTTAGAAGGTTTACTTCTAAAACGTTCATATATTCTTGTAAGTCTTTCTATTTCCTTTCTTTGAAACTCATAGTCTTTTAAAGCTTTCTCATAATTTAATTGTTTCTGTTTCTCATAATAATCATAATTACCACTATACTTAGTTAAAGCCCCATAACTAATATCATAGATAGTATCAACTATATTATTAATAAACATCCTATCATGAGATACTACTACTATTGCTTTTTTATAACTCTTTAGATACTCTTCTAACCATTCTACCGTATCTATATCTAAGTGATTAGTAGGTTCATCAAGTAATAATATATCCGGTTTATTAAGTAACATCTTTATAAAAGCTATCTTGGTCTTCTCTCCTCCCGAGAATTCTTTTAAATATTTAAACTTATCACTATCTTTAAACCCAAACTTCTTAATTAAGATTTCATACTCTTTTCTATAGGTATAACCCCCCATATTCTGAAATTTCTCTTCTAAAGATGTATACTCTTCTACAAGTTTAATATCATCCTTAATATTCATTTCTCTAACTAACTCTTCTAGTCTATCCTCTATCTTAATAATATCTCTAAAAGGTTTTCTTACTTCTTCTAACATCGTATTATTATCATTAAGTTCAATCTGTCTTAAATACCCAATACTAGGATTACCCTGTTTAATCACTTGAAAAGAAGTATCATCAGTCCCCTCTTCTAAAAGACTATTATCAATAATACATTGAAGTAAAGTAGTCTTACCAGCTCCATTCTTTCCTACAACACCAATATGACTTTTCTCATTTATCTCTAAGTTAATACTTTCTAAAATGGTTTTTCCGTTAATACTAACAGCCCCATTCTTTATAACATATTTCATCTTTCCACATCCAGTCAATACTTAAGATTATATCAAATAATTTTTCTTTTGATTCTTTATTATAATAATAAACCCTCCTAAAGCAATAACAGATATAATTAAACACACTATTCTTACTTTAGTAAAACCATAATAAACTTTAATATTACCATTTCCGTTAGTTAAATAAACTCTAACTAAACCATTATCCCCTTTTATTACTTCTAAAGTATTATTATCTTCTTTAGCCACATACCCTTTATAATAGACTAAAGGTAACTCTAAATAAGTATCATCACTATTATTATCACTATAACTTATCTCTAGATTTATCCCTTTTCTTTCAAAAGTTGTCTTCACATTTTCATTAGAAGTTATAATATCTCCCCTTATCTTTAAATATTCCAAATCTACATCATCTGGAACATACTCTCCTTGACTAATCCAATACTCTTTATTATCATCTAATCCATTAAAACGTAAGTGATATACGCTTCCTATTAAGAAAGTCTCTATCATAAAAGCACTTACTATTAATGTGAATACTCTTTTATTTAAATTCTTATAATTACTAATCTTTATGCCAAATCCTACTAATAATAAAATAGTTACTAACATATAAAAACGCCATGGAAACTGAATAATTCCTAAGACATTCTTAACTAGATTCCAAGGAAATATAGAGGTACTTAAGATTAAAAATACTAGTCCTAAGAGTAACATATCTCCACTAAATTTATTATCTTTCTTATCTTTAATCATTACTTTTCTTAAATAGACTAATAAAAAGATAAAAACAAGTCCAGTCCCCATTGGCTGCCATGGACTAGCCCCACTTGGAATCGCTATAATCGCATATAAAGGATTAGCGGCCCTTTTAACCACCATATCACTTCCAAGTAAAGTGCTATAGCTAAACTTATCAGAAAGCATCATCTCCACCATTGGACCAATAAAAGATAAACATATTAAGATTGCTAAGATTCCTCCGGTCATTAATTTTCTAAAACGTTCTTTATCTTTAAAAACTTCTTTAATATTTAGAAAAAATACCAATATCGTGACCATTAAGCACATAAGTAAGCTTAAATTATGTGAAAAGCAAATCCCAATTAATCCAATAGTAAAGTAGCACCAATTCTTCTTATCACCATAAAAAATACTATAAAGTCCCAAGATAAATAAAGGAAAGAACATAAACGCTAAAGTCTCACCTAAAGCAGCTCTTAAAAACATATCACAATATTTATATGAACTCATCAAATACATTAAACCCACTATCAAAGCGGTATATTTATCTTTAGCAATCTTTTTCATAGCATAATACATACTACCAAAAATACCTATGTTTATCAAAATCATCATTATCTTATAAGCAATATTAATATTTAAACCCAAATAGACTAATAAAGCCGGCAAATAAAGAAATATATCCGCATAAAAGACCCCATTGGGATATCCGTACCCACTTAAATAACCAGGATAAATCAAAGCCGGAATAGTTCCCGCTTTAATACTATCACTAATACCCTTTATTCTTGCCAAATGAAAATATATATCATGACCATAGATTAAATCTTTTCGAACCAAAAACTCTAAATTAGCTAAAACTAAGAAAAAAACCACCAATATACCATATTTCCATTTACTATTTAATTTTTTCATACTACCTAAATATTCTTTCTATCCATTTAAGATAAACCGCTACTAAATTACTACTCTTACTAGCAAATAATAACTTATAAGTTAATTCTACATCATCTGTAATAATATTATCAACATTTAAATCTAACATCTTATTAATATTATCTTTACTATCAACTGTCCAAGCATATATTTCTTTCCCGTCGTTGTGAATTTTCTTTACCAAAGAAGAGTTAATCATAGATGACTCAATACTAAAATTATCAGCTTTATCTAATTTCAATAAATCTCCATAAGCAATACTCATTATATATGCTGTTTGTATTTTGTTATTAATATTTTTTATATTTTCTAAAATACTATACTTACTAGAAGAAAGTACAACCCGCTCTTCTAAATGATATTTCTCAATCAAATCTACAGTATTCTTTACTAACGAATCATCATCACTATAAGGTTTTAACTCAATATTTAACTTCACATTAGTTAAAATCATCCATTTTAAAACCTCTTCTAAAGTAGGAATTTTTACATTACCTATCTCTTTAAGTATAACTTTCTTTACTTCATCATAATTCATATCATAAATATTTTTATCAATACCCGCTACTCTCTTTAAATTAGCATCATGACTTACAACAACTTTCTTATCTTTAGTCTCTTGAACATCTAATTCAATCCAGTCAGTTTGTTTTTCTACTGCCATCTTAAAAGCCTCAATAGTATTCTCAGGATATAAAGAAGTATCTCCTCGATGTGCCGTTATCTCTGTATTTTTAATATACTCAATATTAAAATTATACTTATTAGTAACTATTCCATAAGTAAAAACACTTCCTGTAATAATTACTATGAGTCCTAAAGACACTTTAAAATGTTGCCATCTCTTTGTGGGAATAACTATTCTTTTTTTCTTATTAAACTTAATATGTCTAATTATTTCTCCTTTTTTATCTTTCTTTTGATAATACATTATACTTAAAACCGCATAACAAAGAGGCATTGATAAAGAGGCAAACAAAATCAAAGAAAGCGCTAAAAATAAGGCAATAATAGTAATAAAAACACTACTAATTATTAAGATTTTACTTAGTAACTTATAGATTAGGTAGATAAGTGCCATTCCTATTAAAACAAATACTATATATATAAGATATCCTATTCCTTGAAATAAAATTAACTTTCCTAAGTCTAAAAAATATCTCTTCTTCCCTAGATTAATACTTCTTAATCTTGCCTCTTTAAAATCACAATTCTCCAAAACATAATAATGAATGGCATACAACCATCTAAGAAGAAGAAGACCTAGAAATATAAATACTACCCAGAAAATACTCAAAAATAAGATATTCCCATTAATATAATCCATAATAAACTCTGGTACCTTAATAGAAGATATAAATCCTGATACTACCCCAATATTTAAGAAAGGTATCAAAAATAGAATCATAAACGCTAAAGGAATATTCTTTATCTTAAAAACTTCTATTGATTTTCTTAAAGAAAGGCTTAAAACTTCTCTAAGTTCAACCCTTTTCTCCTGATATGAAGCATCTAAAATAATTATTATCGTACTTAAATCAAAGAAAGTATAAACCATCATGAAGAGTACTAATAATATAAGCATAATAAGTACTAAAGGATTAAAAAGAAAACTAGAAATATTTTCTAAAGTCAAATAATCATACCCCGTAATTCGCATAATTACATTAAAAAGATTTAAAAATAACGGTGTAAAAATTAAGAAACTCGTAATTTTAAAAGTTCCTTGAAATATAATTAATTCGCGAATATTATAAAGTAACATATTTTTTATTTTATTAATCATAAACTTCCTCACAAGACCACTTAAGTATATCATATTAAGTTTTAAAAGTGGTCGCTTTAAAAGCAACATTTAACCTTTTGACAAATTTTTCTCCAAAATAAAAAATCAGTACCATAATAAGTACCAATTTTCCATAATTTATTTTACTAATTTTCTAACATAAGTTTCTTTATTAAGATGATCAGCCATTCTAAATGAGTAGAAAGAGAAATCTTCATAAGGATTAATATCACGATAACATAATCCTTTATCATTAAGAACATATCCAGCTGGACAAGTTACTGTTATATTTTTATGACCATTAACTACATCAACAGTAACAATCTTATTGGCATATTCCCTTGTAGCAAATGCTGTTCTCATAAACTCAGTGAATAAATCTTCATCAATTTTATAGAAACCATCATTTTCATCAAAATAATAAGTCTTAAATAATTTAGCTACTTGTTCTTCCGTTAAAGCATTATTTAAAGAAACAACTTCTTTTTTATTACCATCACGATCTTCTAATACTACCGCATCAGGATAACCCTTACCTACAGGTCCAATATAATTTATTGAATTAAGAATTTTAAAAATATCTGATGATACCCCAGCAAAAGCATTGCTATATTCTCCAGTCACTAAAGTATCAGTATCTCTAGTACTTCTTAGTTCTACATAATCATCACCGGTTAAGTAACCAGTTCCAACTCTTTCACAACGTTCATCGTTTATAATTTCAAACATATTTCCATCATCTAAAACATTTAAACAAGAATACTTAGGTATCTCACCATCTGGATTTAATATTCTACCATAACTAATATACTTATGTTCTAAAATACCAAATTTAGGGAAAACACCCTCCCCAGTATTCAACTCTTTCCAAATATTATTTTCTTGATGATCCATAGCAGTCGTATCTAATCCTAAAAGCATTTCTAATCTTGTAACCGGACATAATTTTTCTCTATGTTTAGTCTCTCTACAAGATACTTCTAATTTTAACTGTCCTAACATATAAGCACTAACTAAAGTAAAAGCTCCAAGCATTTTTATTTTATCTTTATTAATTTTAATATTCATAATAACCATCCATTTGCCAAGATATTTTATCATCTTCCAATCTAAAAGGCAATAAAAAACTCATAAACTAGCACTCCAAAAACAATGAAATAACCAGTTTACAAGTAGGTTCTTATTTATTATTATGTTTCTTATCTTTAACTAAAACTAAAGATTTACTACTTCCATCTGCAAAATGAGCTGTTAAACCATACTCACCATCAAACATATCATCAAATTTATAACCAGTTGTATATTCAGGTGTAATTTTTTCAAAATATACCGGATAAGTAATACGACCACTTTCAATATAAACAATATCTTTAGAAGTATTAACATATTCACGATACATTTCATTAGCCATATGCTTAGAACTATTAGGAATAATAAAATCCCCATTCTCATAAGTCTTTGGTGGTAATATATCCATAATTTTAGCTATTGCACACTTCTCTTCTGTATGATTGGTCTTCTTGCAGTTAACCGCTAATCCTACTGAAGTTCCTGAAAGCACTGAAAGCAATGCTCCACAAGCCACATATCTCTTTAAATTTTCTTTATCTATCTTCATAATATCCCCCTTAGGTAATTGTTATTATACACTTATTATTTTTAAAAGCAACTAAAAATTATTTAGAATAATCCATAATAACTAACTCTTCAGTCGTACCATCTTTAAAATAAGTTGTAACCCCATATAAGCCTCTAAATTGTTCTCCAATTTTTATCTTCTTTTCAGCAATACCATCATTACGTAAAATATACCCCTCTGGAGCTTCATAATAAATTTGACCTGTCGCATCACAATTAACTATTGCCTCAACTGTTTTTACTTTATAAACAGGTTCAATAATCTCTCCATAAGAAACATTAACAATCTCTTTAGAAGCCTTATCATATGCTATTAGCATGTTTTTAACCTGATGTGACCCCAGTCCTTTAGCCTCTGGATATACATAATATATAGCACTCAATAATCTTGTAATTGGACATATCTCCTTTGTATGATCCGTATGCATACACCCTATATATAAACCAATTATCATACTAGTAAGTCCTATTAAAATACCAATAATCCCTAGTATCACTAACTTCTTTTTATTCTTTTTCATCAACCATTCCCCCTGGTTGCTGTTTATACTAGCACACCTGTTTACAAATTGCAACTAAAATTCAATATATTTATTGACTCAAAACCTAAAATGCCCCAAATCAAAGATTTCAAAATACAAAATATACATCAAATCGAGATTTTTAGATAAGCTCAACCATTTCTAAATAAGAAATAGCATCTTCATACTTTTCATTTCTTTTAATATCATCTTCTGTAACTTCATCTAATCTTGTTAAATCCATATTATGTTCTAAATCTTTTAACTTAACTATCGTAGCTATCTCATTAGTTTTTACCCTTTTAATATATTCTTCATAATTATCATCATTCTTCTTAGTTAATACCCTTAAAGCTTCAATTACCGTACTATCAAAATACTTACTTAAATCATCTAAAGTAATATTACTATCCTCAACAACATCATGTAAAAGAGCCACGATACAAGTTATTTCTGTAGTCATACCCTCTGCTATATGAATAGGATGAAATATATAAGGAACTCCTGCTTTATCAAATTGATTTTTATGAGCTTCATACGCTATTTTACTTGCCAATCTTGTTAATTTTGTATTTATCATACTTGCCTCTCACTTCTCTTTCGATTATAAAAAAACAAAAGAAAAAAGTAAATACTAATCTAAGTACTTACTTACTACTTGAGTTATTCTTTTCACTTCTTTTTCTAGAGTCTTAAAATTCTTAGTTACATAATCAGTATCATTTTCTTTACTTTTTAATTCATGATCTAAAGAAATACTAGCTAACTTATCCATCCCAAAATACTTGGCATCACTCTTTAAAGAATGTACTTCTACACTATAATTTGGCATATCTTTCTTATCTAATAATTCTTTTATTTTCTTAAATTTATTTAAAGAATCTTTATACCAGTCTCTTAACATTTCTTTATAAGTGGTAATATCTCCAAATAACTCTACACCCTTCTTATAGTCAATTCCATTATCCAACAAATACTTTTCATCATATGTTTTATTATCATTGTTTTTCTTCGTATTTTTATCTAATTTTTTATTTACATTTTTATCTTGGGGATTTTCTTTTTTGGCATTATCTTCATTATTATTTTCTAATTTTTCAAATACTTTATCTAATTTAAGTTTTATTTGATCTTTACTAAATGGTTTAGATATATAACTAGTAAATCCTTCTTCTTTATATTTTTCTTCGGCTCCGGCAATGGCATCTGCTGTCAAGGCGATAACAGGAGTATTAAACCCTTCTATTTCTTTTAAATTTTTAAGAGCAGTCTCTCCACTCATCACTGGCATCATTATATCCATTAAAATAATATCATAAGTATTACCATCTTTAATTTTATTAACACATACTAACCCATTTTCAGCCTCATCAATTTCTTTAAAATGTAAAGGTTCTAAGGCTCTTCTGGCTACTTTAATATTTAATTTGTTATCATCAACTACTAAGATTTTCTTTTTACTATAATCAATATTATTCTTACTTAAATCTAATATTAACTCGGCTGTATTATTTAATTCTTCTTTAGTTAAAGGTTTACTCATCATCCCTATTCTTTGAGGAACATTTACCATAAAGATTGAACCTTTACCAAAAGTTGATTCTACATTAATTTTACCACCCATTAATTCAACTAATTTTTTCGTAATAGCAAGACCAAGTCCCGTTCCTTCAACGGTCGTATTTCTTTCCGCATCTAATCTATCAAACTTATTAAATAATCGACTAATATTCTCGGCTTTTATACCTTTTCCGGTATCTTTACAAGTAATATATAAATTACAAATATCATCTTTATTTATACATTTTGCACTTAATTCAATCTTACCTTTATCAGTATATTTGATGGCATTCGATAACAAATTATTAACTATTTCTTTAATATGTCCTTTATCACCAATTAATTCATAAGGTATATCACTAGCTATATCAACCGTTAATTCAATTGGTTTTTCCCCAATTCTTACCGAATCTATTCTTGCTAAGGTTTCTATCTCTTCTTTAAAGTTATATGGCACCTCAATAATTTCCATCTTATCAGATTCTATCTTATTAATATCCATGATATTACCAACTATTTCAAGTAAAGTATTCGAAGCATTAACTATATCATTAAGATCTTCTTGCATATCTTTTGGACAATTACCTCGTTCTTTAATATCATTAGATAACCCAACAATAGCATTTAAAGGTGTTCTAATCTCATGAGACATACTAGATAAGAAATCTGACTTAGCTCGGTTGGCTTTTTCAGCTTCATTTTTAGCAAGTTCTAATTGATTTATCATTTTTAAATCAGGATTTTCAATTGTAAAATACATAACAATAACTATTATTGAGAAAACATAACCAATTAAGAATAAATCTTGAAAAAATAAGCTTAAAACAAAATTCAAAATTCCTAATATAATTAACACATACATAGGAACTAATTTAGATTTATTTATTTTTTTCTTTTTAAAAAAGCACAATCTTAAATCAATTATAGTGAAAACAAAGCAAGCCAAATATGTTGCAATAATCGAAGGTCCCGTTGGCACTATGGTACTACCTAAATTAGTAAATTCAATAGGTAAAATCAATACCATAAAAAACAATATAACAATTAAGTAATTAAGTATTTTTTTACTAAGTTCTGACTCTTTAAATATGTTAAGTAAATATTTTAAAAATAACCCGCTCCATAAAACATAATAAGATGAAGTTAACTTAGAAAAAAATACATAAGCAAAACTATTAATATCTATGCCCATTTTATACCAAAAACAAGTAATTATTTCTAAAGACAAGCCAAAAACAGTTAATATTAGTATTTGTCCATAAATTGAGACCTCAGCATTATCAACTTTAGACTTTGAAAAAAACGCAACACAAAATATTATTAAAATAATTAAAGCACTAATTGAAAAATATACTCCCATATTTATCCTCATCAATCTTTCATACAAATTATATCAAATTAGATATAATTTTACAAAAAAAAAGATCTAAAATTAATTTATTTTAAATCTTTTGCAATCTCAACTTACGACCAGAAGCATTATTTATTAAGCCTTGATCCAACTCTTCTTTATCTTTTTCTAGATAATAATTAATATCAACTTTAGAATTGCTCATTCTTTTTAATGGTTCGTTTAAATAATCAATAGTACCTGGTAACCAACTAGATGTCAATTTTTTTAAAACCAAAGCATTTAATCTCTTTTCAAAATCTTCATAGTCAATATTTTGATTAGCTAAATATATATGATATCTTGGAATAAACTGTACTAAATCATCAGGAACTGGAGTTACCAACACTTCCTTTACCTCTGGCATTGATAATATTAAATTTTCTAATTCTTCTGGATAAATATTTTCAATTCCAGAAACAAAATTTCTCTTTTGACGACCAACATATTTATATTCGCCATTTTCTAATTTCACAAGATAGTCACCTAAATTACACCATTTTTTTCCGTTATCATCATAAAAAATAACTTTATCAGTTTCTTTAGAATTATTATGATATCTTAGCATTACTGATGGTCCAGAAACACACAATAAACCTTTTTCACCATCTGCTACTTCCTTACCAGTAATTGGGCTTATTAATTTTACATCTATAGTAGATATCGGTACACCTACTGTACCAGCAGTGTGTTTCTTTCCGTTATTTGCAAACATTGTTGCCCAGGTTTCAGTTGCACCCAAACCATCCCCAATTTTAGCATCACTACCACAATATTTTAAAGCAGCATTAATAGCGGCATCCGTTGATGATTTCTTTGCTTCTCCCCCAGAAGTGGCATAATGCAACTCTGAAAGAGAACTAGGAATTAACTTATCATCCGGAACGTATGCTCCATCTTTTTCACTAATCAAAGATACCCAATGAGGAGGACCACCAACTGCAGCATTAGCATGAGTTCGTACCAATTCACTATAAAAATCCTTAGGCAAAGCTTTTAAAGTCAAAGCTAGCTCCATATTGTTACACAAAGCATAATGTAAGATAACTCTTCCATAAGCCATATGACTAATTGGAACATTTCCCAAATGAATCATTCCAGGATAAGCATCAAATATAGAGTTCATACCTTCAACTACGTAATTTAAACCAGAACTAGTTAATTCTACTCCTTTATGAACACCAGTTGATCCACCAGTAAACAATATATCAGAAACATCATCGCTTTTATAAGGTGACTTTGCTAAACCAAATGAAGATTGACTCATTTTTTCAATTTCACGATTTATATTTTTAAATAGACAGAAATTACCATTTTTTATCTGTAAAACATTATATAACAATTTGAACTTTAAATCATTTACAGACTTAACAGGAGAATAAGTATAAATCGAAAAATCAAGTGCCTTTTCATAATCTTTAAAATTACTATACGCCATATCAACTGTTATAACAGCCTTTGGATTAGTAAGTTCAATATCTTTTTTTGTTTTTTCTTTATCGTCAAAGGGATTAAATCCTACAACAACAGCACCAATTTTATCTAAAGCATAAAGCAAATAAACAGATTCAGGACAATTAAGTAGACAGACTCCCACAATATCTCCTTTAGTAATGCCCTTTAATTTTAGTAATTTATAATATTTTTCAATCCTATCGTGCATCTCTTCATATGATATATTTCTTTCTCCAAATGATAATGCAATATAATTCATATAATTAGCATTTCTTTCTAACATAAAATCATATTTATTCATATCTAAATTCATAACTTCTCCTCTTAATCATCATACAAAACATTATTTTTAATGATTAATCTTTTTCAATTAATTTTATTATTTTCAAAAACCAACAGTAAGACAAACCAATAAGACTCTTAAACTTAATTATTTATTAGTTAGTCAAACTCATAATTTTATTTTACCTTATTTTTCGCCAATTACAAGAAATTATTTAAAACTTTTCTTAATAAAAACAAATAATGTTCCCTATTTTAACTAATTCCTCTAAAAACACAAGTATTTTGCTTAAACTTAATAAATAATTGCTTTTTTAGAGCAAAACATCAAGTTTAGCTTAATCAAACTTGATGTTTTAAACTTCTTTTAATACTAATCATTCTCTTGAATATTCTTTTTATCATCATACCCATCTAAAAAACTTTCGTATTTTCCATTTTTCTTCGTTCCTAAAACACAATCTAAATTAATATTATTCATACTTCTAAAGATACTATTATCAATATCACTATTTACTTTTCTTAAATTCTTTATTAACTCTTTAATCTCTTTTCTCTTACTGGTTCCATCATTTATTAACGAACATCCTTCAGTAAAACGACAAGCACAATTAATAAATACTAAATCATTACTATCTCGCCAAGAAATAATATCTGCCTCTTTAACCATATATAAAGGTCTAATTAACTCTAAACCTTCAAAGTTAGTACTATGTAATTTAGGTAACATAGTCTTAACCTCGGAACCATAAAACATTGAAAGTAAAGTAGTTTCAATAACATCATCAAAATGATGACCAAGAGCTATCTTATTGCACCCTAATTCTTTAGCCCTATTATATAGGTATCCTCTTCGCATTTTGGCACATAAATAACAAGGACTCTTACTATCAACTGTACTTACGACATCAAAAATATCTGTATTAAATATTTCAATAGGGATATTAAGTAACTTAGCATTATCAATTATATATTGTCTATTATAATCATTATACCCAGGATCCATTACGACATAATGCGCTTCAAACTTAACTTTTCCATGTCTTTCTAATTCCTGAATACACTTAGCCAGTAAAAAAGAATCCTTACCCCCACTTATACACACCATAATCTTATCATTTTCATTTATTAGTTCATAATCTTTAACTGCTTTAGTAAATCTACTCCATATCTCTTTACGATATTTCTTAATAATACTTCTTTCTATTTCTTTATACTTTTCCATCTCTTTTAATCCTCATAATATTCATAATAAATTTTATCAAACGCCTTTAAAAATTCTTCTACTTCTTCTTTTGTTGTTAAATGAGATAGACTAATTCTTATTGATGTGCTAGCTAAAGATTTATCTTTAGTTAAGGCATATACTAACTTAGAAGGACTTTCTATTGGACAACAACTAGTCTTAGCCGATACATATATCTCTTTATCTTCTAAACTTTCTACTACTTTTAAAGACTTAACATTCTTAATACTAAAATTAATTGTAAAAGGAAGACTATTATCTCTGTTATTAATAATTACATTCCTATATTGTTTTAACTTACCTTTAATTAATATATTTAATTGTTCTACGTAATTATAATTACTATCTATATTTCTTAGGGCTATTTCTATTGCCTTATCTAAAGCTCCAATACTAGGTAATTCCGGTGTTCCCGCTCTATAAATAGTCGTTGATTTACCACCATCTATTTGCGGTACTAAACCTATTTCTTTTCTTTTAATAAGTAAACCCATACCAGTTAAACCATAAAACTTATGGGGCGCTAAAGTAACTAAATCCGGAATAGTTAAATCTAAGTTAATTTTTCCAAATCCTTGAGTAGCATCCGTATGTAATAAACAATGGGGATAATCTTTTAAGACTTCTTTTATCTCACTTATCGGTTGGACTAAACCAAGCTCACTATCTACACTACAAACACTTACTAAAATAGTATCTTTTCTTATCATCTTCTTTAAAGACTCAATATCTATTAAACCATCATTTCGAACTGGAATAACTTCTACTTCAAAACCCATACTCTGCATTTTAACTGCACTTGCCACTATGGAATTATGTTCTAAAGCACTAATTAATATATGTTTACCAAAACTTTTATATCTTTCACATACCCCCTTAATAGCTAAATTATTAGATTCAGTCGCCCCACTAGTATAAATTAATTCTTCCGGTAAAACTCCTAGACTCTTAGCAATATCTTTGGTATATCTATCTACTAACGCTTTAGACTTCTTCCCCAACTTATGATTACTATTCGGATTAGCATAATATTCTTTAGTTAACTTATTATAAGTATCTAAAACTTCATCATTTACTGGTGTTGCAGCTGCATAATCAAGATAAATCATTTAATCATCCCCTTAAAATTTAATAAAACTATTTTATCATAATTATTCTTAAATAAATAATATTTTTATTAATATTAGTATAGAATTAGTATTACTCCACACTACTATAAAAAAAAGACAATAACAATATAGTTATCACCTCTTTAAAACTCTTGACTTATTAACTCTATTAACTAATATATCATCAAAATAACAAAGTTTATTAACATCAAGTACCCTAGATATCTCTTTGTATTCTTCATCACTAATTAAGAATTTAAGAATCATTTTAACACTCTTAAGAGAATACTTACATATAATATTTTCTAAATCTATATTATATAAAAATGACAAACAACATATACAAACCTTAATATTATCTGTAATAAAACTAGCCTGTTTACTAGGTACACTTTTAATACTTTCTTTAACTAAATATCTTTCTCGAAACTTAAAGTTATCTTCTGGATATCTTATTTCATCTAAATCTATTACATATCCATGTCCATCTTTATATAAAAAGTTAGATAAATGAATATCCCCAATACATATTCCATAACTATGTAAAGTCTTTAAGGACTTATAAATATCTTTAATAGCACTTACTTTATCCATAAAATCTATATTCTTATTTAAAGACTCTCTAAAAGTCATAGACCCCTCTATATATTCCATTACATAACCATTGAATTCATTATTCTTATATAACATCTTATATATTTTAGGAGTATTAGGAATACTATTATTCATTAAGAACTTAATATTTCTTTCCTTTTCTTCTCTAAAATAACTTATTTCATCATAAACCTTATATAAATAACCATCTTCTAGATATAAACTCCCACCATTATTATATTCTTTATTTATATCTAATTCTTTCATATATAGTCCTTCCTTTGGACTTATTTATTTTACCACTTTTTTCTATTTTTGTTATAATTTGATTAGGAGAACTATTTATGAAAGTAATAACTATAAGAGAACCTTTTGCTACTTTAATTAAAGATAAAGTAAAAATATATGAAACTAGAAGTTGGAAAACTAATTATCGCGGGGAAATATATATTCATGCTGCTAAAGCAAGAAGTAAGGCTAATAATGTAAATATTGCAAGTACTTATCTTAAATCTAAAGAAAATCCTGAACATATTATATGTAAATGTTTATTAAAGGATTGTATTTATATGGATGATGATTTTATTAACGAAGTTAAGAAAAATAAAGAAGAATATAATTCTGGTCATTATGAAGTAGGACGTTATGCTTGGCAGTTAGAAGTAATAAAAGTCTTAAAAGAACCAATTTACGCCAAAGGGCAACTTGGCATTTGGAACTTCTAAGACTTCTAATTTATCATCTAAAGTTGATTTAGCCGTTAACATAATAATCTTTGTATTTATTTTATCTTCTCTTAATTTCTTTAAAATCGTAAAACCATCCATATCAGGTAACATAGCATCTAATATTATTAAATCATAAGTATCACTTAAGGATTTATAATATCCTTCCTTTCAATTACCTTCTATTTCTACTTGATAGTTATTACTTTCTAAACTAACCCTTATAACATCGGCTAACGTTTTTTCATCTTCAATAATTAATATATTCATGCTATACCTCACTAAATATTATTATATAGTAAATTGTTAAATGAATATTAAATTCTTTTTAATCTCTTGACCTTTTGATTACAATCATTAATATAAGTATTCAATGCGGCTTCTAACTCTTTCATAAATTCCTCATTATGTATATCTATTCCTATATAATTCAAAACTTCTTCTATATTCATATTATCAAAAGAACTAAGATGACTATTTAAATACAAAATGGCATTATTATCACAATATTGATGAGCATAAATAGCTAGTATTACTCCAACAATATATAAATAATCACTGGTCATAAATTTGGCGGCCGTCATTTTGCATCTTAATTCATAATCATCGGTAAACTTATACTTAGATTCATTTTCAATATTCTTTAAAACCTTATAAACATAACTACAATGTTTATTAAAACTTTCCTGATTAAAACTTTTAAACACCCTACAAACATCTTTATAAGTATCTTCTTTTATATTTCCAAAACTTATATAAGCAAAAAGAACAATCCCATATCCATAAAATCTATTACCACTTTTTCTTAATGTTTTTAAGCGGAAATAATAATCTACTAATTTATTATCATCTTCTAATTTTCTAACTGCTATCATTTCAAAATATATAGCCAAAAACTCTGATAAAAAGAATCTATTATTATTAAAAAAATGACCAGCTGTATAATGGATAAATTCATGGACTAATGTTCTTACTTCATTATAATCAAAACTTCTATCAATATCTATTACTCTTTTAATCTCCTGATTCGTCCTCGTAATTATTACCGAAGAATTTGAAAATTCCTTATTATATCCAAATTCTAATTCCCCATTATTTAATATTTGATCATAAGCATTTATGTAACCACTATCAATATTGCCTATTATATTTCGTGCCATCTCATACACTTCTAAAAAAGTAAGATAATCAGTTTCTTGATCATCAGTATCAGCGGCATAATCCTTATCTTTAATTATAGAATAAATATTATTATTTAATATTGCCAGCTCTTTTATATATTGTACAAGATAAGGTTGATATTTTTCTAAATAAACGCAAATATCATTTAAATAAGTATTTAATTTTTTATAATGCTTAAACATCTATATAAACTCCTTTTAAAATTATATAGATAATCTAATATTTATAAATCAATTTGTCAACTAAAAAGTCATACTAACAATGGTATACCATTCTAAACAGTATAATTTTCTATATACATCTTCATTAATAGCAACACCATTTACATATAGTTTATAACCATTAAAATCAATATTACTATTAGAACTATCTTCATTATCAAATGAAGTAATATAACTATCTCCAGTAAGTTTAATCTTTGATGACTTATCTAAAGTAAAGTTAATACCTTTAGCAGTCTTATCATTGTTAGCCATCGTATTATTTTCTAAAGTAATAGTTGCATTAGTATTTGCTACATACAAAGTATCACCTTTATTGGTAGTTATTGTACCATTACTAGCTTTAAAAGTTGCCAAACCACCGTAAAAACCCCATTGACTCCTGTTGCCTCCGTTGTAATAGTGGCATCTTCAATATTTAATGTAGCCCCATCTTTGGCAATAACAGCAGAGTTAGTACCATAAAAACTTGTTTTATCACCGCCATCAGAATCGCCAATCTTATTAACAGTTACATTACTAATATCCGCCGTCACCTCCCCACTAACCATAATCACATTTTCATCGCCATTAGTGGAAGTAAAATTGCCGTCCGCAACAGTAATATCACTGGTTATTTCTTTGATAGCACTATGTCTAATGACATTTATTATTTCTTCTTTCTATTTTGGCATTTTTTAAAAGTAGTTAAAAATACTCCATCTAATTATACTTATTGATAACAGAACTATGATTTTCTTCTTTTTTTACAAATTTTTCTAAAAACTACAAATTTTTTTTAAATTCGACACTATCTCGACACTTTTTACTTCTAATATTCACTCAGGGTGGAGGGTGGGAAGTTAAAAAAAGAAACTAACTAGCTAAACCTAATTAATTCCTAAAAAACTAACTAACTCTAAAATGACCCTTTATATCATTCTTCCTACTACCTAAAATATCCTCCTCATATTCTTCCTGAAAAGGTCTTTCATGATGAATAATATAAGGTATCCCTTTTTTATTTCTTTTATCCGATACAATACCAATATGCGTACTAAAAACCACAATATCCCCGCCTTGCCACTCATCTATATTCTTAATATCCGTAGTCAAATTAATACTATTTCCTTTTAAATAAGTCAACAAATTTCTAACTCTCCGATAATCAATATTTTTATCCCGAACTTTAATATTATACTTCTCAGGATTATTTTTAATATCTTCATTAACCAGTTCTCTTAAATCATATCCAGCCTCCAAAAGACCAAAAGCCACCACATCAGTACAAACCCCATACCCATCATCAGGATAACCACCCGCATAATACTTACTATCATATTTAGGTTTAGTAGCAATATAACTTCTAACACTATTTAATATATCGGTTTGATCATCAAAACCATCATTATCTTTATCAATATTACTGTGATAAGTGGCAATCCCAAAATGACCATTGTCATATTTAACTTTATTACTTATCCTCCCAGTATTTAAAACCTAAAAATACAATAATTATAACTAACAAATAACTAGCAAAGTAATTATAAGTATCTTTTTCATAATTTATTTAACCTTTCCATATCTTTATCTTCATCAATTCTAATAACACTAAATTTTATTCCTTTTTTATAGTTAGTAAGAGCCTCTTTTTCAAAGCCAATTACATCATTTGGTAAGTTATCTAAATCTAACCACTTAAGTTCTTGACACTTATTCGGCTCATTAATCTTAATTATTCCTTTATAACTTCTAATAACAAAATAGATATCATAATAAGGCTTTAAATTCTTATTAATTCGATTTACTACAAATATATCTTCTATATTCTTAGTAGTTATATCTATATTTAATTCTTCCTTAGCCTCTCTAATTAAAGCCTCGTAAACATCTTCTCCCTTATCAACATGACCAGCGGGCAGTCCTAGAAAATACGGCCATAATTTACTACCCCACCGTCTTTGAAATAAGATTTCCCCCTTTTCATTTTTTATAATCATATAAATAGCTGATAAAAATTCTTCTCTTGGCATCAAAATCCATCCTATCTTCTTCAATTATATCATAAGGAGTCTTTTTCTTAGCATACTAGTGCTAATTTTTTCACAACCTCACCAGAGACAAAGTAAGCTAAGGAATCAATCGAAACATAATTCTTATCATAGCCAAATTTAATCCCAATCCCTCCAGATTTTACCCAACTAGCCAAATTACCAGAATAATCATCAACCAAGATGGCTTTAGAAGCCTTGACTATTTTACTTTTTTCTACCCCACTGGGAACGCAAATAATACTTATATCTTCATTTTTACTTCTAATATAATTCGTCTTGGCAATCATCTCCCCTAAAGAATTAACCGTCGTTAAAATAGCAGGTCTAAATATTTTCTCTTCATAAATTTTATTTATATTTTGAAAAGCATTATTTAACTCCTCGGAATTATCTAATAGTTCATTCCAATCAATACTTTGATAAAACTTAATAACATCGGCTCTATTATTTAAGTCAATACCTAAATCCGCCATCATCTTATAACTTACTCTAATAGTATCTTTAATTACCCCATCAAAATCAATATACAAATTAATCATATTACCCTTCTTTCTTATGTGTGTTTTATACGCATATAATTTGATTATAAAAGGTATTATTACTAATACACTTATTTTTCTCTATCTTTAAAACAATATAACTTAGCCGGTTTCTTTCCATTAAAAACAGCATCTTTATTAACAGCCCATATTATTCCATCATTTAATAATTTCTTTCTAAAATTTCTTCTATCTAACTCTTTATTTAATAAAGTTTCATAAACTTTTTGTAACTCTGGTAACGTAAATTCTTCTGGTAATAAATCATTTAAAATACTACTCTTAAGTATTTTTTCTTTTAAAATTACTAACGATTTATCTATTACTAAGTTATGATCATAAGCAAGTTTAGGCACTTTATCAATAGCAAAAAAATCCGCATTAGAGGTTTTCATTGTTTCCTTTTGTAACTCTATACCCTTAGTATTTATAACTCCTAGAAAAGAAACCCCAATCATTCTTTGTAGATTACTCCTATTAACATCATCAAAGATATTACCTAATTCTAATTTAATATTTTCTAATCCGGTTTTTTCTTTTAGTTCTCTTTTAGCTCCATCTTCTAGGGTTTCATTATTATACATTGCCCCACCCGGCAAGGCCCAATAACCATTAAAAGGCTCATTAGTTCGTTTAACCAACAAAACTTTTACAATTCCCTTATCAACTGTAAACAAAGTAGTAATAACATGAATACCTATATTTTTATATAACTTATTATTTAGTTCCATTACCTTCACCATCCATTTATATTATATGTGTATTTTATACACTTGTCAATCTATAAAAGAAAGTTTACTTCTTTTTCTTCTTATCTCTAAGGCGAAAAACAATAATTAAAACTAGTACCATTAAAGACAATACTAATTCTAACATCGAAGTAAACTTTAACATATTATCGCTTGTACAAAGATACGCATACAAAACATAAGCCAGATAACTTATCGTTCCTACTACCCACGAAGAAATGCTTAAATCCTCGGAACTTTTACTAATTATTAACTGCGTTATCTGGGGTCCATAGGAAATCAATGTACAAATTGAAACTATACTAAGTAAGACATTAGCAAGCATTTCAATCCCTCTATTCTTAAAATCTTATCTATATTTATTTTAATAAATTATTTTCTAAAATACTACTTTTCTTCTTTAATTATTATTTATTTCTATAATCACAAGTATCATCATGACTATTAATTACCCCAATTGCCTGCAAATAAGAATAAATTATTGTACTTCCTACAAACTTCATTCCTCTTTTTTGTAAGTCTTGAGAAATATTATCACTTAAATTAGAAGTAGTTTTATCATTTTCATAAATGATATTACCCCTAGTAAAAGTCTTTAAATAATTATAAAAGCCTTTATATTCTTCACTAATCTTCTTAAATATTATAGCATTATTTATACTAGATTTTATCTTTAATTTATTTCTAATAATATCTTTATTATTTATTAATTCTTCTATTTTTTTATCATCATAATTTATGATCTTATCAATAGCAAAATTATCATAACTTTTTCTAAAAGCCTCTCTTTTATTCAAAACACATTCCCATGATAATCCTGCTTGAAAAGACTCTAGAATTAACATTTCTAATAAATATCTATCCTCTGTATTTAAAATACCCCATTCTTTATCATGATATTCTACATATTCCTTATTTTTTTCGTTGCACCACTTACATCGCATTAAAATTCTTCTTTCTTAATTTAATAAATTTATCTTATAATTTAATACCATCATAAATGGTATATTTTTTCTTATAATAGTCTATCATTTCTTCTAGAGCCTCATTACCAAATTCTCTAATTTTCTTATTATCTTTCATTAGTTCATATAAATAATCTCTACCATAAACTTCATCTATATATTTAATTATTAAAAGACTGGCCATATATCCTCTAAATGCTTTTGGTCTATCAAATATATATTCATCAGAAACTTCACTTCCCCCATGCCATCTTGCATTTAAATTATCTATAGGAACATAATCATCTAAAAATTTTCTAAATGTTTGTTCTAACTTTACTTCGTCATTTAGTAGCCAGTCCTTTTCTCCCGATATAAACTGTGCCATTCCCTCATCAAACCATACTATTCTATCATTACCATAAACATATTTCTTATAATATAAATGAAAAGCCTCATGAGCATTGGTACCCATAGCACTATACCACCACCCACTTTTATAAGTCGCATTGGCATGATTGCAAGAACACGAAAGATTGCTTTTATCATCAAAGAAACCACGGCAATAAGAAGGAACGGGACTTTTATCAACTTCCCTTCGTCTTTTAAAAAATTCATCTAACTCTGTATCGACATCATACGTCTCAAAACATATTTTTTCTAATCTTTCAACACCAAATATTTTTCTATAAAGTGCCAGTTTATCCATTGTATTTTGAAGCATAAAATCTGCTAAAGACTTACCACCTAGAGTATTATTAGGTCTTAAAAATTTCTTTGATACCACCATTTTTATTTCCTCATTATCAATTAGCACTTTCATAATTCCATTCCCACTCCAAACTATTGTCTCATTCATCATCATTAATTTGATTTAACAAATTTAGCTCATCTATAACTTAGTAACATCTTAATTTTATTCTAACACATTACTATTTAAAAAGACACCACTTAAGTGCCTTTATCTCTCTTATTATTTTTGCTTTTTCAACTCATAAACAGTATCAACTTGTTTACAAACATTTTCTGAATATGTAACTATAATGATACATTTATTATCATTTCTAGCCAAATTTTTAAATATTTTCATAATATCATTTTCGGTATCTCTATCTAAATTACCAGTTGGTTCATCAGCCACAATCATCTTCGCATCATAACTAAGACTTCTAGCAATGGCAATCCTTTGTTGCTCCCAACTACTTAATTTTAAAATTTTACGGTTAGCATAAGATTCATCAAGCCCTACTTTTTTCATTAATTGTAAGGACTTATCTTTTTTATTAGTTATTTTTTCTTTACTAATATCCATTGCCAAAGTTATATTTTCTAAAGCCGTTAAATAAGGTAATAAATTATAACTTTGAAAAACTATCCCAATATGCGTACTTCGATATTCATCTAAATTCATTTCTTTTAAATCTTTACCATCAAAGATTGTCTATCAAATGATATACTTCCTACTATATCACTTGCATTCTGATATTCTTCTACCGTCATACTAGCAGTATTTCTTATAGCTAAAGTAATCGTAGAAGCACAAGCAATAACTGTTATAATAATACCAATAAGTATGTTTCTACCTTTATTTCTTGATATCGAAATAAAAGCATTTTCCATTATATACATAAATCCTCCTTCAATAAAATCAATTATATTAAAGAAATATTAAATAAAAATTAAAAAGCGATAACAAATTTTATATAATTCATTATCACTCTTTAACTGTATATTATGCACCAGTTATTTTATCAATTCATCGATGATATCTAAAATAAATTTTTATCATAAAAAAGCAAAAAAGTACACTAAAAATGTACTTTAATCATCAATAACTATTTATTATCTTTCTTGTCTTCTTTAAAAGTTTCTTTTAATACAGTACCTGCTGTAACTAGATTTTGTAAATCACTTGGTACTATTATCTTAGTTGCATTACCATTAGCAACCTCTACCATAGCATCATAACTCTTAAGTTTAAGGACAGCCTCATTAGCATCAACTGATTTTAATAATTTTAAGGCATCGGCTTTCGCTGCCGAAACTTTTAAAATGGCTTGTGCCTCACCTTCAGCCTCACGGATATGTGTTTCTCTTTTTGCATCGGCTCTTAAAATTGCACTTTCTTTTTCACCTTCGGCAATTAAAATTGCAGCTTTTTTCTCTCCCTCAGCTTGTAAAATTTTCTCACGTCTTTCACGCTCAGCCCGCATTTGTTTTTCCATGGCTTCTTGAATATCTCTTGGTGGAATAATATTCTTAACTTCAACACGGTTAACTTTTATTCCCCACGGATCAGTAGCTTCATCTAAAATTGCTCTCATCTTAGAATTAATAATATCACGACTCGTTAAAGTTTGGTCTAATTCTAACTCACCAATGATATTTCTTAAAGTTGTTGCTGTTAAATTTTCGATAGCATTTACTGGATTTTCAACTCCATAAGTATATAATTTTGGATCTGTAATTTGAAAATAAACAACCGTATCAATTTGCATAGTAACATTATCTTTCGTAATAACAGGTTGAGGTGCAAAATCCTTTACTATCTCTTTTAAGGTTACATTATTTGCCACTCTATCTATAAATGGAATAACATAATGTACCCCTGTTTGCATCGTTGTATGATAACTACCTAATCTTTCAATAACTTTTGCAGTTGATTGGGGAATAATTTTAATTCCTAACACAATCACTAATAGAATTACTATTAAAATAATCCATCCCATATTAATTTTTCTCCTCTACTCGTTGGCACTTAAGTTTTACGCCATCTATCGCTAGTATTTTTACTTTTTCATTTAGTTTAATCTCAGTATCGCTAATTGCACTCCATCTTTTACCATCAACTTTAACTTCTCCAATTTTTAATGGACTAATGGTTTCTGTAACTATTCCTATTTTTCCAATTACTCTATCTAAATTAGTTGGAATTATTTGCTTATTTTTTACTTTATTAACAAATTTCTTCGTTAACAAAAGGGCTATAAAACTTACTACAACAAATATTCCTATCTGCAAAGAAGTATTATCAGTAAATAAACTAACAAAGAAGCTTACTAAAGAACCAATAGCAAACCAAATAGTTACTAAGTTTACAGTAGCAAGTTCAATAAATACCAAGACAATAAATAACACTAACCAAGTAAATGTCATAACTAACCCACCTACCTAATTTAATTATACTATAAATATTATCTTTTTAGGATAAAAATCATTTTAAAGTTCAAGTTTTAAATAAACATCAGCAATTGATTTACCATTTTCTATCTTGACATCTTCTTTTCTCCTATATTCCTGGAAGCCCAATCTTTCAAAACAATGCAAACTCTTTTTATTATTAGAAAAAATAACCGCTATTAGTTCTTTAAAATTTAAAACTTCTTTAGAATAATTAATCAATCCATTAATAGCTTCTTTTCCATAGCCATAACCTTGCATAGTGGATTTTATTGAAATGGCTATCTCTGCATTCTCTTTATTTATAATTTCCAAACTAGCATTACCGATGAATTTATAAGTTTCTTTTTCAAGCATAGAAAATACTAATTCGTTATTTTCTAGAACATTATCAATCCATGTTAATTCTTTTTCTTTATCATACTTTTTTTCTTTAGTTAAAGTCATTCTTTGAATATCTTTATCATTTACCAAGGCTAAATATTCATCAACCAACTCCCTAGATACTTTAGTAAATATAATATTATCTGTTTCAAAAATGCAATTTTTAGAAAAATTTAATTCTTCTTTAATAGCCTCAAGCAAATCCTCATAATTATCTGGTTTCACTTTTTTAGAAATAAACCCTAGTTTTTTTCCAGTCTCAATATTTTTAAGATTATCATCTATAAATAAAGTCTCTTCCGGAACCAAATTATATTTCTCTATCAATCTTTTAAAAACACCCTCATATGGCTTAATCATGTGTTCTTGAAAAGATAATACATACCCATCTACTAAATCAAATAAACCACTTTTCTTAACTGAATTATAAGTATTTTGATTTATATTTGATAACAAATAAATTTTATATTCATTTTTCAATTTCTTTATCATCTCTAAAACTCGTTTATCAACAAAAGCATAGTTATCATAATTATTCCAAAAATCATTAATAAGTCTATCATTTAGATGATTAGTCCGATCACAAACAATCTCTATAGCACTCTCTCTACTAAGATATCCCGTATCTATTAAACCATAACCCAACCATTCTGGCGAATTTATAACATTCTTTAAAATAAACTCTCGTTCCTCTTCTAAAGAAGTATACTCTCTTAAAACTCGTTCGACATCAAAATTAAGTATAACATTACCAATATCAAAAACCATACTTTTTATCATTTAAATTCACCAATCCTTTTCTCTATAAAAATTTTATCTTCTCTAAGATATTTTCTTCATATCTTCTTAATATTAATCTTTCAGTTTCTAATTTGGGATTTAGCATATTAACAACTCCTAATTATATTTTAACATTAATTATTAAAAAAAGGATGTCTACATTTAAAATGTTTTCCACACCCTTTTTCACTTATTTTTTTAATATTTCGCAACCAAGTTATTAACTTAATAAATTTTTAATATTCACTTATTTACCACAACAGTTTTTACACTTTTGGCCACTTCCACATATAGTGGTTGTTCCCATATTATCAGTATTATTTATACTTATATTATTATTCGTATTTCCTTGTTTATCAGACTAAGTAACATCTATATTATTTGTATTTATGATATTATCTGTACTATAAGTATTTCTCTAACGTGGACTTCTTGTGGACATTGACCACATCCGTTCATCTAATATGATTATATCAATTTTTGCCTTTTTATCCAATGTGCAATTTATTTATTTTCAATTTGCTTTGTTT
>ERZ779643.254-NODE-254-length-48504-cov-4.268592_pt1 | contig 48504 bp, 46 predicted proteins | sample MGYA00511564_ERZ779643 | MGnify/ENA primary metagenome ERZ779643 (study PRJEB29588, sample SAMEA2147114) | human gut metagenome | biome: human gut; feature: human-associated habitat; material: faeces | place: Denmark | collected 2008/2010 ...
AGGATTTAACATCATCATTAACTGAGAATCACTCCAGTCATTCGAACCATAATCACTAGTAGATGTTCCTACCCCGTTCTTTTTATAATCCCAATAATAGTTACCTAAAGAATCATCTCTTATTATCTTAACTAGATTTTCTTTTGAGCCATCACTCTTAGTTACATTATTAAATACTCCAATAATACGCCATAATTCACAAGTATCAGCTGTGGGATTAGTATAATCACTACAGTTAAAGTATACATAATTATTTGGATTAGCTCCAATATATCTTATATTATTATCAGCATCATCAGTAGCTAAATTAACAGTATCTTTGGTAGCTAAATTAGCAATATAATTATTTGCAGGTTCTTTTTCATTAGAAGGTACCCCTTTAATAATTATCTTAGACTTTAAGACTTTAGTTTCATTATTTAAATCATCTAAGGTAGTATTATAATCAATCCATAATCTAATAGAATACTCTTTAGTATTATTCTTAAATAAAGTACCCGTATCAAGTACCCTCGATTCAACACTAGTAGTATTGACAACATCAGTAGTGCTTAAGCCATTTAACAACTGGGGTTCATTATTATTAACCATAATTTTTAAATAATCACTAGCTAAAGTAGTCCCCTTAAGACTTTCTAAATTAACTGTATAAGCAACAGCCATATCACAAACATTTTTGATACTAAAGGTAAAAGGGGTTAGTGTTTTACCTTTGGTATCTGTTATGGGATAAGCATTATCTAATTTAATTGCATTACTTTGGTTAGCTAGCGTAATATCAAAACAATCAGTAGTAGAAATAACATTATCCGTATCTTGACTTACTCTCATATTCCACATGGAATAAGATAAGCCTATTCCCAATAAGATTAACAAACATATTGATACCCCAACAAACATAATATTCTTTTTCATAACAAATCCTTTACCTAAATTAATGGATTATAAACTTTATTCAAAGCACTTATAACCCCTATTTATTATTTCCAATATAATGATACCACAATTTTTACTTATTTAAAACCTAATTTTTAATCAAATTAAAAATAGTGGTTTTCCCACTATTTCTTAGTTAGTCCCTTTTACTTGACTCATAACTTCTTCAGCAAAGTTTTCAACCTTTTTTTCAATACCTTCGCCAACTTCATAACGAATCATCATAACAAGTTCACAATTATTATTCTTTAAATATGTCTTAACATCAACATCTCCATCTTTAATGAATTCTTGATCAACAAGACAAATTTCTTTAAAGAATTTCTTTAGTCTACCGGCAACCATTTTCTCAGCAATTTCCGCTGGTTTACCCTCTTTCATTGCCTCTTCTTTTAAAACTTCTTTTTCTTTAGATACTCTCTCTTCCGGAACATCAGTTTCAAAAGTATATTCTGGTTTCATAGCAGCAGCTTGCATTGCTACATCTTTAGCAACTTCTTCATTTTGACCTTTAATTACCGTTAAAGCAGCAATCTTACCACCCATATGTAAATAACTACCAAAAGATTCATCATCAGTCTTAGTAACAACTTCTAATCTTCTTAGAGATAACTTTTCTCCAATCTTAGCTGTCATTGCTACAACATAATCACTAATAGTTTGCCCATTAACTTCTAAAGAATTAGCCTCTTCTACAGTCTTAGCATCACTATTTAGTACAGCCTCACCAATATTAGCAACCATTTTCTTAAAGTCTTCATTTTGAGCAACAAAATCAGTCTCAGAATTAACTTCTAAAATAACTGCTTTATTGCCACTAACATAAATATTAGCAAGACCTTCAGCTGCAATTCTAGATTCCTTCTTAGCGGCCTTAGCAATACCTTTTTCTCTTAGCCAATCAATAGCCGCATCAATATTGCCATTAGTAGCCTCTAAAGCCTTCTTACAATCTAAGATACCTAAGTTAGTAGCATCTCTTAATTCTTTTACTAATTGTGCAGTAACCATAAATTTCTCCTTATATTTAATCTTATTTATTTAAAGATGCAATTAATTCATCTTTCTTCATATTTGTATAGCCTTTAACCTTACGAGATTTAGCCATTGCTTTTAATTCTTGAATAGATTTAGATTCTAATTCATCAGCTTTACGCATTTCTTCTAATTCACTATCTTTAGCTTCAGCTTTTGGTTTTTCTTTTTCTTCTGTAACATAATCAATTACTTCTAAACCATTAACTTCACAAATAGCATTAGTTAATGCTCCTAAAACAATTTTTACTGAACGTACAGCATCATCATTACCTGGAATTACATAATCAACATCATCAGGATCACAGTTAGTATCAACAATACCAAATACTGGAATATTTAACTTTCTAGCTTCTCTAATAGCATTGATTTCCTTCTTAGGATCAACAATAATCATGGCATCTGGTAATTTAACCATTTCTCTAATACCACCTAATAATTTATTAAGTTTTTCATATTCTTTCTTAATTTGAATAACTTCTTTTTTAGGTAATACTTCAAAAGTACCATTTTCTTCCATCTTTTCGATTTCTTCTAATCTCTTAACTCTTCTTCTAATAGTTCTAAAGTTAGTTAAAGTTCCCCCTAACCATCTTTCAGTTACATAGAATGATTTTGAACGATTAGCGCATTCAATACTTGCTTCTTGAGCTTGTTTTTTAGTACCAACAAATAAGAAAGTACCACCATTTTTAGCAATATCACTAATTTTAGCATATGCTTCTTCCATACAAGCAAGTGTTTTTTGTAAGTCGATAATATAAATATCATCTCTTGTTGTGAAGATATATTCCTTCATTTTTGGATTCCATCTTTTGGTTTGATGACCAAAATGAACCCCAGATTCTAATAGATTACTAATAGAAACTACAGCCATTAAAAATCCCTCCTTCGTTATGCTTCTATTTATCTTTAAGCAATACCAATCACCTCTTCGGCACTCGATTAATATCTGGATAAATATGAATATTTGACTTTTAAAGCCATTAGTATTGTACCAAAGTTTATTTTTAAGTGCAAGCTAATTACCATAAATTAGCTAAAAAAAGGCCTATTTTATTAGCCCCATCTTTATTTTCCAAGCAATTACTTTAACTGCTAAAGCTTTTAAATACTCTTCACTTAAATTTCCAGCTTTAACATAGTTTATAATCTCTTCAATATTTTTCGCATAATTTTTCGTAATTATAATATTATTACCCGCTAAAATAGCTTTTAACCCAATATCTTCAATATCAGCCGTAGCCCCCATATTTAAAGCATCTGTAATAACCATTCCCCTAAAGTCTAGGGTATTTCTTAAGTAATTATGATTATTAATAGATATAGATGCTGGATTAATACTATCTAAGACTTCGACGGTATTATGACTTATCATAATTGCTTCGGCTCCACTAAGAATAGCCCTCTTAAAAGGTTCTAAATCCCTTTCTACTTCTTCCTTACTTCTTGTATCTAAAGAACTAGTCTTATGCGTATCCTTATTCTTCCCATATCCTGGATAATGCTTCATCACATTAACAATCCCACTATCTTTAGAACTTTCAATAATTACTTTAGCAAACTCTCCCGTTAACTCTGGACTTAACCCAATTGATCTATAATATATATAATCACTCTTATCTGTAGAAATATCTAAGACCGGGGCTAAATTAATATTAAGTCCTAAACTCTTTAGAAGTTCATTCTTCTCTTCATTATCTCTTCTAATAAGTTCAAATCCTCCCTCTATATATAAATTTCTAGGCGAAGAAAAACTCTTACTTCTTAAGTTTCTATTACTACTAACTCTTACAACACTTCCCCCCTCTTCATCTACTGCTAAAAACAAAGGATAATCTGCTCTACTTTGTAATTCTTCTATCATCTTTAGAATATCTTCTCTTGTCTTATTCTTAAAAGCACCACCAAAGAGCACTAACCCTCCTAAATGATACTTACTTATATCTTCTAAACTATTACTAGTATGATGAGGCATAAAAAGACTTCCAACAATACTTTCTAAAGACATCTTATTAACTAGATCTCTAGCCCTATCATCATAAGAATTATTAAGTCCTAGTATTCTATATTCATCATTTCTCTTCTCCACCTTAAGTATACTTATCTTCTGATAATCCTTAGTATTATCAATATCCCCCTCATAAGTAATATCGACATAATCATTAACATTAGCCCCTATCTTCTCCAAGATATATATACTTTGATTATCTAAAGCTACATAAGACTTATCCTCATCTTGATAAATAACTAATCCCTTAATTATCTTATCATTAGAACTCTCTTTTAAACTATCCCCCTCTTTAGAACTACACCCACTACTTAAAAGTATACTAAGTATACCAATCATAATAACTAAATATCTCTTCATAAAAACCTACTAATCATTTAATTTCTTATAAATATTCTCTTGTCTTTTCGTTAAAGTCTTCTCTAACTTAACTACCTCTAAAGTATTATAAAGTATTGGAACCTCACTAAGGATATCAAAATATAAATAAATATCATCTAAAGACTCTATAAGTACTTTCGTACTTTTAGTCTCCTCTAACATATTATATAAATCCCTAGCAAACATCTCTACAATACTATTATTTTCTTGATAAGAAAACCTAATTCCTGCATAATAAAGATAAAAGAACTTTAAAACTACTTGCATAACCCCCATAAATAAGACTTTATTAGTCTCCCTTAGCTTCTGTAACTTCTCATGAACATACTGTTTAACTAAGACTTTATTCCCATTCTTAAGCATTAACCCCTTAACCTCTAAAAAGAACTCTAGAGGACTAGAAACACTCTTCTCTAAGAACTTAACCCCCTCTTGTTCTAATTCCTGTTGTTTTTTAATCTCTTCAATATCTCTATATATATCTGGATGTAACTCCTCTATTAACTCTCTAGTCTTACTTTCTCTTAAAGCCTTAGCTAAATTAGTATAATCATAGTAAGGAAAATCTAAATGATTCTTTAAAATTTCTTCAATAATCATTAACATATGCTTATCATCAAAAAAATACCATTCTACCGAATCAATATCCTCACAAAAATTATCAAAGATAGCCCTTAACGCTTCTATATCAAACTCTTCTTCTTTAATATCAATAAAACCAGTCAATAAAAAATACTCTATCTCTAAAAGACTAAAATACTTCTTACTATTAACTATATCCCGATGTAAATAAGCTAAAAGCATCTCATTTAGTCTTTGATACTTCTTATCTATATCATCATCGGGATCAGTCTTAATACTATTAAATACCCTAATTAAATTATTAATGACATTCTTTAAAGTAAATTTCATAATGTCCCCCAAAAACCTACTTCCCCCGACTTCTTTCTTCCTAAATTATACTAGCATTCTTAAGAAATTAAAAGCTTAAAAGAAAAAAATATAATCAGAATAATCCAATTATATCTTTAATAGTAATAAATATCATTAATAACATCAAAAGAATAAACCCAATCGTATGGAACCATCCTTCAATATTAGTATCTACTCTCTTTCCTCTAATCTTTTCAATAAGAACAAATAAAATATGACCTCCATCAAAAGCAGGGAAAGGTAAGAAGTTCATAAACCCTAAGTTAATAGAGAAATAAGCTGTCAAATAAAGAATTTGCGCTAGTCCTAAGGCTAGAGACTGATTAACAATATTATACATACCAACTGGTCCTGATAATGAATTCATCGATAAACGCCCCGTAAATAAACCATAAATAATGGTAAACATTGATTGATAAATGCTTTCAAATTTACTAGCCGCATAACTTAAAGCTTTACCTACCCCATGGTAAGTTTCTTGATAAATAGTAACACCAAATACCCGTGATTTATTTCCTTTTTCATCGGTTGTTTCTTTAGGTGCAACTTTTAAAGTTTCTGTAGTATTATCTTCATGTCTTACTTCAATACTATAATAATCTTTTTTATTATCTAAAGTAAGCAAGACTTGAGCTCTATCCCAAGTTTTTGTCTTTTTTCCATCAATACTTAGGATAACATCCCCACTTCTTCCGCCTGCTTCGCTAAAAGCCGAACCATCTTGGACAGTATTAATCTTTGGGGTTGTACTAGTAGACCCATAAATAAGTCCAATCATAAAAAGAAGAACAAACGCCGTAATAAAGTTCATAATAACCCCAGCACTAAGGATTAAAATTCGTTGCCACCAAGGTTTATTACACATTAATTTTTCCTTAGGAATCTTATCATCATCTTCCATAACCTCGCCCGCTAACTGGACATATCCCCCAATTGGTAAGGCTCTTAAGGAATATTGAATCCCACTTTTCTTAGAAATATGTTTACAAAGTAAAGGTCCCATTCCCACTGAAAACTCATAAACATGAACTCCACACAATCTAGCTACTATAAAATGTCCAAACTCATGAAGTAAAACCAAAATCCCTAGCATCAAAATTAATACGATTATACTAACTAACCACATAATAACACTCTTTTCTATTTATAATATCGTACACAATAATGTATAAAGTAAAACCCCAAATATTAAACTATCTAAACGATCTAAAATGCCCCCATGTCCCTTAATTAGATGCGAATAATCTTTAATATTATTTTCTCTTTTAATCTTACTAAAGAATAAATCTCCAATCTGACCAAAGACACTTATTAGGATACTCATAACTGTTATTCTTAATACCCCCATATTTCCAATAACTGCTAAATAATAGAAAGTCCCAATAATACTAGCCGAAATAATACCTCCTAAAGCCCCTTCAATCGTCTTATGAGGACTAATACTAGAAAGCTTATGCATCCCTACATATTTACCTATCAAAAGAGCAAAAACATCCGTAGCTACAATCACGACAATGATATACAAAAGTAAATACTTATTAGCCATATCTAACATAACCATCGAATTAAAACTTAATCCAATTAGAAATAATAACGTAAACATAAATAAAGATGTCTCCGTATCATATCTTCTACTAAAGATAGTCGGAATAATAAGACTAAATAACATAAACGCTATCATCTGATAAGAAACCCCAACATATAAAGCATAAGTATCATTAACCACATAAATTAAACTCATAAACGCAATAAGTCCTAAGATAATAATGGGTATATTTAATTTACTTTTAACATTAGGTAAAGTAATAATCTCTTTATAAGCTAATAATGCTACAGCTCCTACTAATATTTTGAAAGTAATAGGTCCTAAGAAAAAAGCACTTAAAAAGATAATAGTTATTATAGCCCCACTAATTATTCTATTCTTCACTACTTACCACCCCCAAATCTTCTTTCTCTACCATTATATGCATCTAAAGCTTTATCAAATTCCTTAGCATCAAAATCTGGCCAAAAGCAATTGGGAAAATACATCTCTGCATAAGCAATTTGCCATAATAAGAAATTACTTACTCTTACATCTCCCCCGGTCCTTATCATTAAATCAACTGGTGGTAAATCCTGATACAAGTATTTCTTAAATAAATCCGGAGTTATCTCTTCCTTAGAAATCTTACCTTCTAAAATATCTTTAACAATATCTTTAGTAGCATCTACTATCTCACTTTGTCCTCCATAATTAAGACAAATATTTAAAATTCCCCCGGTATTATCCTTAGTCTCATCTCTTAGATAATCCATAGCTTCTAAAACATCCCTTCTTAAAGGACTTTTTCTTCCACTAAAGACTACTTTAATATTATTCTTCTTTAACTCCTCACAAGAACTTTTAAACTCTTTAATAAAAAGATTCATCAAGTAATCCACTTCACTAGCTTCCCTTTTAAAATTCTCTGTTGAAAAACAATAAACTGATAAATATTTAACCCCTTTCTTAAAAATATAATCAGCTATCTTCTTTATATTACTAAAACCTCGTCTATGACCTTCTAACTTTGGTAATAAATGATTTTTTGCCCATCTTCTATTTCCATCTAAGATAATTGCCACATGCATAGGTATTTTTACATCTTCCATTTTTCCTCCTAATACCATTATATACTTCTTGTTCTTCTTAGTCAAAATAAATTCATTTACGCATATTTTCTCCTAACATCTCCATATCCATAGTTAACTGTTTAATACGTTCAATAATTCTTTTAGCTTTTACTTTCTCAGTACCCTTACAAGAAAGATGTTCTTCTAATTCATTTATTGTGAAATTAGATGTAAAAAAAGTCGTCTTATGTTCATTCATTCTTGTTTGCAAAATAGTTCCTAAGATTTCATCTCTTCCCCAGTCCGTAACTTTTTCGGCTCCAATATCATCAATTAATAATAAGTCAACATGACATAACTCATCCATAATATCATTCATCGCTTCAAAATCCCCTTTAATAGTCCTTAAAAGCTCTGGTAAATAGACAACCTTAGTCCTAAATCCTCTTTTCTTCATCTCATTAAAACAAGCACTTAAAATATAAGTCTTCCCACACCCAAAGTTACCATGTAAATAAAGACCCTTAGTATTCTTCCCATAATCATACTCTTTAATAAAACTCATTACCCATTTAATTAAAGCATAACGATTCTTATCTTTAGTATCAATAGTCTTTATCGAAGCATTCTCTAACTCTTTACTAGCACTAATACTATTTTTTAATTTCTTAAATTCTTGTAGTTTATAATAACAAGCCTCCGTAGAAAACATCAAATGATTATTATATTTATTAGGATAATTAAGATATCCTGATACTTTATTCTTACATTCATAAAGACCATGACAATTCTTACAATGATTATCTTCTTCCAAATAACTTTCTAACTTAGAAGTATAATTCATTGCTTCTTTATCCGATAATTCTAAAGATGCTACTAAACTTTTAAACTCTGGATTCTTCATAGCCCGAATATAATTATCTTTTAAGCTATTCTCAATTAGTCTTGTTTTATTTACTATTGTCATTTTAAATTCCTTTCATCAATTCTTCTAATTCCTTTTGCTCTTCTGCCGTTGCTTCATTTCTTTTGATTTCCGTTTTAAACCAAACAGGCACCTCTTCTTTAGTTTTCGCACTTACTGGAGTAACCGCATTTAATTTCTTCTGTTCTTTTTCCGCTAAACTCATGGCATCTTTAGCCGTCTTTACTCCACTTCTTACCCATTGTCCAGCAATGGCCTCGACAAAATTCTTATTTAATTTATTATCATTTTTCTTTAAGACATAATCAATCAAAACGTTAACTACCGCCGGTTTTAAGTTTAAATCACAACACAAAGTCTCTAAAAGCTTTAAATCTCTATTCGTTGGCGTAATCCCATGATATTTACTCTTTAAGAAATCATATGGTTTCGTATTCTCAAAAACATAGATAATCTTATCTCTCTTACTCATATTCTCTAGAGCCTTATTCTTATCTTCTTTATAAACAAGAGTCGGCAATTTACCATTATTATGATAAGTATAATAATTTCTCGCCAATTTTCTTAACTCATCTGCTACAATAAATCCGCGCTCATTAATCACATTCTTAATAATCTCACTAAACTTTATCGTATCTAAATTATAAACAAATGCTAAATTTTCAATAAGCTCTCTAGTTCTTTTGTTAAAAGCCTTCTCATTTAAAATATCTTTAGGAATACTAGCTATTAACATATCAAAATCAATAACATTCTTCGCCGCCACACTTTGTTTTGTTCTTTCCACTGCATCAACTTCCGGTAAAATATCAGAAGAAGTAAAAGTCATATTTAGACTACTCGTTATATCTTCATAATCACTTAAAGACATACTTTTCTTCTCATAAGACTTCTTTATCGCATCGTATTCTGCCTTTCCAATATTATTGTAAAGAACAACATTTAAGACCGGATGATTTAAAAACTCTCTTGGGCTCATTGGACTATATAACTCATAAACATAGGAATAAATATCTCCACTCTTAACATAAGTCTTAAGAAGTCCTAAAGACTCTAAGGCACTTCTTGCTTCTTTAATACTCTTTAAATCCGTTTTCATAATACTCATCAAATGATGATGATTATACTCTTCACTCTTAAAATTATTATACTTTAAATCACGCCACAAAGTAAGATAGAGACTAACTGCTAAAGCCCCCATAATTGGTTCATATAAAGTAATTAGATTATCCCGATCTTCTAAAGTTAAAATGGTCTTATTAACAACGGTATAAAGATCAGCTGGCAAAAGACTAATAATTCCCATAAAATCACCCACTAGCTAGTATTATAATAAAGAAGAAGAAAAAAAGAAATGCTTTTTTAACATTTCTCATCACATAAATCTGCCAAGGTATTAAATCCTTCTAAATACTTATCTTTTAGTTCTTTTCTTTCTTCTTCATTTAAAAGAATATAAGGGTCTTTTTGACTATCAACCGTTCCTTCAACCACTTTTTTTACTACTCCCTCTTTAATAAATACCACTGTTGGCGCATAAATTCTTTTCTCTCCTGTCTTAACAGCCTTCCCCTTATTATCGGTAACACTATAATCTTCTAAAAACTTATTTAACTTCTCTAAAAGAAAAGTATAAATTGCCAAACCATCAGTCTTAATTAACTTATTATCATCATCAAAGGTAAAAGAACTTCTAATCGTTTTTATATTATAATAATTAATCTTATCAATACCATATTCTTCCCCAGCTTCATTTAAAACAGAAACGATATTACGACACCATGGACAAGTAGGAAACCCTAAATATAAAACTCCTGTCCCATTATTAAATAACTCTTCGATTTCACTATCAGTTATATAATAGTATAAATTCTTCTTAGCAATATCAACTGAAGGATACTCTTTATCACTACTATTTTTCTTCTTATTATAAGCCGTATACTCATCATAAAACTTCGTATCATTAGTCTCTTTAGGTGCATCTTTTTTATTTAGATAAAGACTTCCCAAACAAAGAAGTGCTACTAAAACTAGTCCTATAATATATTTTTTTAAAAAATCTTTCTTCACTCTAATCACCACAACATTAATTTTATTAAAAAAATTTTTTAAAAGCAATATTTTTTTACTTTAAAAGCAATTTTCGCACTAATTTTTTATTCTTATCTAAGATAACTACGGCCTCTGGTTCATACTCTTCTTTATAACAATCATATCCATGATGAGGCTTATCTAATAATTGATAACCTTCCGGAATAAGCTTTTCTTCTTCAAAATATAACCCATCTTTTAAAAACCAATCTCTACTATGAATATAATAAGTATTAACCCTTTCTTTTTGATAATAAGCCGTATAATCACTATTAGTCTCAATTTTCTTAATCAAATGTTGATACCCAATGCCAAGGTTTAATTCCGTACAAATCTTACTAAAAGGACAAGCCTCGTAAAGATGATTTATCTTATCATCTTTACGTTTACATATAACTCCGGCACTTATCAAAATAGTAGGAGCTAATACTATCGATATAACTTTTAAACCTCTTTTGTTCTTTCTTTTCTTAATCTTTTTTACACTATGTTTATCATGCATAAATACCCTCACCAAACAAATACCAATATAATCATATAAAGTCTTTAAGTCAAGAAAAAAGTTATTGACATCTAACAACAAACATTTTTAGAAAAAAAGAAATTATATTTTGTTAATTTTCTCCTAAAGTTTGAGTTATAAATGTATTATGCAATAACGAATTCAACTGCTATATATTTTTTATTCTGATTATCATTAGTTAAAAATATGTCTTTAACCAATCTGTAAGTACCTTGATCTAATTTACCATACATACATTCCCAATCTTGCTTCATTTCTAAAATTCCATTTTCATTAACATTGTACGCAGCAAGAGTAGCAGAACAGTCATTTCCAGTACCTTTAAGTTTTACCCAATTATCCTTTTCTTTTTTATCAATTCTAAAACCAGATCCATATCTATATTTGTCAGATCCATTAGTATCTTTTATAATTATTTCTACACTTTTATTTGATAAAGTTCCATTTTTTAATTCTATAGAAATCCCATCTATTTCTATAGGCTCATATTGTTTTTCAATATTTTTATTAGTTCTACAACCAACGACTCCTAATGCTATTATCCCACATAATAAACAAACTAAGACCTTTTTCATAATCAATCCTCCAAACGGAATTACTCTGTAAATTAATTATATCATAGAAACATATTTATTTAAAATTATATGTTACTATTCACAGGATAAATATGTTTAACTTATGATAATATCTTAATAGTTATCTTTTGAAAATGAGACATTTTCAAAAGTTATTGACAGAAAAAAGTTACTTAATTTTAAAAAGTAACTTAATTATTCTAGAGCAAAATTAGTAATTTCCTCTAAATCCAAACCATATTCTTTAACATAAGAATAATGTTTCTTCAATTCTTCCTCAATATATTCTTTTAAAGCTTCTTTTTCTTTAGTATCTGATAAGTAATTTAAAGCATCTTCTAGAAGACTAAAACGATCAATCTTATTTCGTAAACGCATATCAAAAGCAGTCGTAATTGAACCCTCTTCTATATAACCATGTACTAAGAAATTTTTATTCTCCCGATCATAAAGCAAACTATGAATAAAAGCTGGGTACCCATGAAAATCAAAAATAACCGGTTTATCCTTAGTAAAATAAGCATTAAATTTCGCATCTGTAAGTCCGAATGGATTTCTTTTATCACTTTCTAATTTCAACACTTCTAAGATATTTAATACTCTTAATTTAATATTAGGTATAAATTTCTTTAAGATTGAAACTGCTGCTAAAGTCTCAATATTAGGTGTATCCCCACAACTAGCAAAAACAATATCTGGATTATCACTAGTCGAGAATTTCTTTAATTCTATAAGACCATTATCGATTAAAGTTTTAGCTTCTTCCTTCGATAACCATTGTCTCGTTGGATGTTTAGAAGCAATAATCGCATTAACTTTATCTTTATCTTTTAAACACTTATCATAAGTTAAAATTAGGCTATTAGTATCTATTGGTAAATAAATATTAACTAGGTCTCTTTTTTTAGTTCCTAAATGATCAATAAAGCCTGGATCTTGATGAGTATAACCATTATGATCTTGTTGCCAAACATTACTCGTTAAGATTAAATTTAAACTAGGTATTTCTCTTCGCCAAGATATACTCTTCTTCATCTTTAACCATTTTAAATATTGACTAACCATTGAATCTACTACTCTAATGAAAGCTTCATAACTAACAAAAGTCCCATATCTTCCGGTTAAAGTATACCCCTCAAGTAAACCCTCACAAACATTCTCTGAAAGAAAAGAGTCCATAATTCTTCCGTCGTTACTTAAATTCTCATCCCCAGAAAGTATCTTTTCTTCCCACGTTCTCTTTTCGACTTCAAAGATATGATATAAGCGATTAGACATTGCCTCATCCGGACTAAAGATTCGATAATCACTGTTATTAAGTCTTAAGACATCTCTAATATATTTTGATAGCTCTAACATATCCTGAGCTACAATCTTCCCTGGAACTTGATTATCTAATAAATAATCTTCCGGATTAGGTAGCTTTAAAGTCATATGACTAATCCCATTAGTAGCTTCATTTGCACTCATTCTTCTATTACCCATAGGATGATACTCTTCTAAAAAATCTTTTAAAGTTCCATCAGCATTAAATAATTCTTCCGGATGATAACTTCTTAACCAATCTTCAATAATCTTTAAATAATCCGGATTACTCTTATCAACTGGAATTTGATGTGCTCTAAAAGTCCCTTCTATTTCTTTATCCAAGACTTTTCTAGGGCCAGTCCATCCCTTCTTTGTTCTTAAAATAATCATTGGATAATATATCTTTTCTTTAGGATTAGTCTTTATTTTCTTAATCTCTAAGACAATATTATCTAAAGTATTCATCATTATCTTATGAAGTTGCCACTTATCCAAACCTTCTACAATATAAGGATGATACCCCAAAGAAGTAAAATAACAAATAAGTTCTTTATTACTCATCCTACTATAAATAGTGGGATTACTAATCTTATAACCATTTAAATGTAAAATTGGTAACACTATTCCATCTCTTTTAGGATTTAAAAATTTATGAACTTGCCAAGAAGTTGCTAAAGTAGCCGTTTCTGCTTCACCATCGCCAATACAACAAGCCGCTATTAAAGAAGGATTATCTAAAACTGCTCCATATGCATGAATTAAACTATAGCCCAGTTCTCCTCCTTCGTGCATTGACCCTGGTATCTCTGGAGTAGCATGTGATCCTAAACCATAAGGAAAGGAAAACTCTTTAAATAAATGCTGCATTCCTTCCTTGTTTTTAGGACACCATGGATATACTTCACTAAATGTTCCTTCCAAATAACTTTGAGCTAAAGAAGCATTTCCACCATGTCCCGGTCCACTTATATATAACATATTTAAATCATACTTCTTAATAACTCGATTTAAATGAGTATAAATAAAGTTTTGACCTGGTACCGTTCCCCAGTGACCAACTAACTTTCCCTTGATATCTGTATCCTTTAAAGGTCTTAACAACAAAGGATTATCTTTTAAATAAAGACATGCCACACTTATATAGTTAGCTGCTCTAAAATATGCATCAACAATCTCAATTTCTTTCATCTTTTATCATCCTATTCTTAAGGATATTATACCAAGGATTACTTAAAATTTGAAGTCCTAACCGTTCCTAATTGCAAAACATCTTGAGACCTTAAAGCTAAGAGGGAAGATACTTCTTCTAAACTAGCTCTAATCTCTTTTTCTCTTTCTACTAACTCTTTCTTTTCAAAAAGCAAATTATTATACTTAATTGCTTCATTAATTTCTTTATTATAGTTAAATGGTTCTTGAAGATTAAATCCTAAATTATTTAGACTATTTCTAATTATAACTAACTCTTCTAAAGAAAAATAACTAACCATACTAGATGTTAATATATCCTGAAGATTATAAATTTCTAAACTATTTAACTTCTTTACTATCTTTATAGGTAAATTAAGTAAAGAAATACCTAAAGTCTGTAAAGAAAATCTTAGTCCTTGATTATTCTCTTCTCCTAGATAATTATATTCTCTAGCAATTCTCATAATAGCATTTATCTTTCGGATACTAAAATCACCATCATTTAACAATTTTTCTTCTGATAATTCTAACAAATCAACAAGAAAATAAATATTATGTTTATTAAGAGTCTCTAAAGTCTTATTCTTCCCTATAATCTTATCTAAAGGCGTATACAAAGAAATTTCCTTTTTCTTTTGAATATTAAGAAACTCTCTTATAATAAGTTTCAATAAAACTCCATCATTTCCTAGAGTCTCTAAAGTCTTAAAGAATTCCTTATAATCCCAATTATTCTTAATATTTAGAGCTAAGAAACGATCTAATTTTCTTTTATCCTGATACATTTTACTAACAAACTCTTCTAAAGAACCATACTCTTTTAAATACTCTTTGATATCTTCACTAAAAGGAATATCATTAATCTTCGTTAACTCCTGAGATTCTTCCTTTAATAATGGTTTAATTCCTCCTAGATAAGAATCAATCTCCATATCTCTCATCTTTAAACCCTTTTCTTCAAATAAAAGATTTTGATACCTAAGAACATTCTTATCATAAGAATCATATAAAAACGGTTCATTTAAATTAAAATTTAAATAGCTAAAATGCTCTCTAATAATCTTTAAATCTTCTTTATTAACCTCCCTCATCTTGGGACTAAATAAAACCTCATGAACATTTTTTACTCCTAAGATTTCTAACTCATCTTCTAAATATTTATCTAAACATAAAGATTTAATATCTAAACAGTCAAAACTAAATCTTAAAGGCACATAATTCTCATTTTCTAAAGAATAACCATTCTCATCTAAAGTTTCTTTAAAGATAGCAGTTTTTTTAGCCGGAATTATCTCTTCTAAAGTAGAAAAAGGCATACTTAGAAAATCCCCTACCAAATAAATATCATAAGCATTTAAAATCTCTAAAGTCTTACCCTTCTTAAATATTTTATAAAGAGGAGTATACAAAGAATTCCCTTCTTTTTGATAATTTTGATATTCTTTAATGATACCTTTTAAAATAACCCCATTATTTCCTAAAGAATCTAATAAATCTAAAAAATAACTATAATCTTCCTCATCTCTAATATTAAAATATAAAAAACGATTAAGCTTACTCTTATTATAAGCAATATCAATAAAAAATTCTTGCAAATTTTTATAATCACTAAGATATTTTCGCATTCCAATTGATAACTCTAAATCACTAATTAAAATACTTCCTAAGTCATTACTTCTCTTAGCTAAATTATAATAATACTTAGGCATAAAACTATAAGAAAGACCATTTTTCTTTAAAAGAATAAATAATTCATCAAAATAATATCTTCTTTGCTTAGAAGAATCAACAATATGTCGATATAAAGTATAATCAATATTCAAAAGTTTCTCTAAAGAAGTAAGATTTAAACGCTCAATTACCTTTCTTGCTCCTTCACTCATCTTTAAAAAATCTAAATCACTCATCCCCAAACTTTCCCCTTTCTAGTTTAAGAATCATCTCATAACCTCTATTTTCTAACTCTAAACGATTTATCTCTTCTCTTGATGAATAAATCTTAAGAAGTTGTTCTGTATACTTCTTATTAATAGCTTCTTTACTCATAACTAAAATCTTACTATCATCTTGAAGTCCTAAGGCATAAAGCTTTTCTCTTAATATAGCAATTTCCCTCATATTTAAGAAATGTAAATACTTTAGATTAATTAACTTTTCTAAAGTATCAACTCCCACATTCAATAGTTTTTCTTGAAGCTCTAAAGGAAAATCCAGTTCCATAATTTTAACACTTGCAAAAGAAAGTTCCAAATCATCAACTGGCTCTAAAGAAGCTAAATTAATCCCTAAATTTTCTAAATCGCGATAAGCAAGACCTCTCTTTATATTTCCAAGACCACTAATCTCTTTAATACTTTTAGTAGATAAGGATGCAATATCATTTAAAAACCAAATATTTTGTCTAATAAAACAATTAACAACCGTCTTATCTTGAAATATTTTATATATAGGGGTAAAAGGTCCTAACTCTCTTAGATTTATAACATACTTATCCAAAAGGAAATTCAAACAAACTCCTCGTTCTCCTAAAGATTGAAAAATCCTCTTTAGAAGTTTAATATTATCTAAATCCCCATTAAAATATAAGAAACGTTTTAACTGATTAGGATCTTCTTTAATAGTCAGGAAAAAATTATTTATGGTTCCATAACTCTTAAGATAAGCATGAGTCTTAGACGTCCAAAAGAAAAAATCTTCAATATCTAAATCGTTCAAGTTATAATAATAATTCTTAAGATCAGAATAATACTGTTCTTCCTCTTTAAAACCTAAACCTAAATTATGCATATATTCCCATAGCTCATCTAAATACTTACTTAATGTTCGATTGCCCTTTTTAAGCCATAATAATCTTTTTAAATCATAATTATAAGCATCCCCAATAGTCTTAATACCAATTTTTTCTAAAAACATCCTAGTTTTTAAAGAAACATTTAACTCTCTATCATACATATTTATTCCCCCTTATCAGAGGAATTATCCTACCACTTTTTGAATATAAGTACAATACTTTGGCCTTAATTTTTCTAAAATAATTTACTTAATTAAAACTTTTTATTATATTTATTCCTTCCTCTTTTTCTTCTTTTACCATCTTTAAAAGGATCTTAATATTATCTTGTTCAAAATAAAAATATATATACCCATCATCTTCTAAGATGTATACATCTCTACTAGCAACAATACTACTTTGATAATCTTTAAGACTATAATCATCTTGTAAAATATAAATAGTCATTTTAAACTTATCTTTTAAATAATCTAATTGATATTTAATATTCTTAGTATTAACTTTTTTAAAATCTTTTAGAGTATAACCATTCTCTAGACATCTCTTGTCAATAAAATTAAACATCGGTAAGACTTCATTAGTCCCTTTCTTAATACTATCATCATCTACTCTTAAAAAATCATCATCCACTTGATTAATAATAATCTCATCAATATTATCACTATTTTTAAAACTCATAACTCTTTTAAATTCCCAAACACCTCCTAAAAGAATTACTAGTAATAAAAGAAAATACTCATATTTAAAATTCTTTTTTGCATCAAATCTTTTTTCTATCTCCAAGTAATTCTTTCTCTTCGAAAAATTAGAACTTATAATTTCTCTTAAACTATCCTTACTTCGCATAATAATCCCCCCTCTTAAGCTCTTTTAAAGTCCGATAAAGTAAATTCTTTACATAAGACTCCCTTACTTTTAAGACTAAAGCTATCTCTTTAATATTTATCCCTTCAACATAATATAAATAATAAATCTTAGGAATATCTTGATTCTTTCTCGTCTTTAAATACTTCCAAACAGAATCCCACTCTTCTTTTTTTATATTTAACTCTTCTAAACTAATCTTTTCTTCTTTAATATCTTCTATATCTTTATCAGAACTATCTTTTATTAAGAATTTTAATTTCTTTAAAAAAGTATAATGTTTCTTAATTTTATTATTAGCAATGCCTATCATAAAACTATTAAGATTCTCTTCTCTAAGCACTCTTCGCTTTAAAATATTCCATAATTCTAAATAAGTCTCTTGAATGATATCATTTACTTCATTAATATTACTAGTCTTAATAATTATATATCTTAAAATATTATTATAAGTCTCATCATATATCTTCTTAAATTGTTCTTTTCTTTCTTCTTCATTAACACTCATACAGCCCTCTATACGTTTATATTATCCCTAAAACTATTAAAAAAGTTTCAAAAAAAGAAAAATAATTAGTCTTAACCACTAATTATTCTCCATTTTTGGATAACCATTCAGAAAATAATTAATTATATCATTTAGAATTAAAATCATCATTCTACTATCTTCTTCTCTGAACTTATCTTTTAGTCTCTTCATTAATATTTCTTTAAGAATCTCATATTCCTTTAATAAATCATTTCTACCGACTTTGTCTAAAGACTTAATTTGAGGTATATAATTACTTAAAAAATCCATTTCTAATTTAACTTTACCATCTATTAATTCCTCTATTTCCAAAGCCTCCTCATATAAAGATAAAGCCAAATAATATATAGAATAATCCTCATCTAAAGGATTAAAATTTTTATTAATATAGTCTTTTAAAAATTCTAAAGAATAATTAGCTATTCCCTTCTCTTGAAAATATTTACAAAATTTAGAATCTAAAACATACCCCTGTAAATAAATTCTATTTAATTCAACAGTCTTTTGAACCTGATATTCTTTCTTAGATACTTCTTCTAAAGAATAGCAACCAGTTATAAAGCTATTTAATTTTTCTTGAATTTTATTATTATAATTATTTATTTTTTCTAAAATTTCTTCTCTAGTCATGCTTACCTACTTATAAAAAGATATGTCATAATTGCTACTACTCCTGAAATAAAACCAACTCCTAAAGTCAGTAAAAGTGTACTAATATAGCCATTACTATCAGGATTACTACTTTTTTCTAAAACTCTTTTCATCGGTTGAAAGCTATTTTCTTTAGCCTTTTCTCTTTCCAATCTCATCTTTTCATATAAAGCTTTCTCCTCTAAAGACATCTTATCAAAAGAAGCTAAATGACTCTTTCTATCCCTATCTTTCTTTAAAAATATATTTTCTTTATGTTCTAATAAATCATAGGTATTTTGATAATTACATACTTCAGCCTTTACTAAGTCATTAATGGATACTATTCTAAAGAAATCTTGTATATATCTTTGATTTCTATAATCTTTAGACATTAAATATTCTCCAAATTTATTCAAAATATCCGGATGATTGCAAGTATATTCTACAAAAAGTCTCGCAATAACAAAACGATATTCATTATCTAAGTGACGTCCATTATTTAAGCGATACGCCCCTATTCCTGGATTAAACCCCACATAATCTTGGGTTAATTCATTCTTTCTTCTTGAAAGTAAAACCTTCGTATCAGCATCCATATTTTCATATTGTTCTTCTGAAAAACAATAAGTCTTATTGAATTTCAAATTATTTCTTAAACCATTAACTACCGCTCTTTCCCGATTATAGCGATATAAGTATTCCCTTTCATGATCCATTTCTAATAATCTTTGTAGCTGAACTTCTTCTGCAGTCAAAGCTCTTAAACTATTATTTTCATCTAAAATAATATTAATCTTATTATTTACTAAATATTGATAAAAAACTTGTTCTGTTACTTTAGCTTCTACCTCCGCAAATAAGTTGTCTGTTCCTTTTGAATTATTTTTACTAATTGCATGAGCCATTTCATGTACTAAAGTAACTAACCATCCTAAGGAGTTATCAAACTTTTGAAGTTTAATTAAGCCATCTCTTTCTGTTACAGCTCGAAAATCTTTATCATTTTGAATTGCCACTTTATTTTGAAGAATTGGCAAAGTAACTTCTTTTGATATTCCCATAGTCTCATAAAATCTTACTACAAAATCTTGGTAATCACCACTATTTAAATTGACTTTCAAATTCATAAGACTAGGAATATTCCTATGTCTAGGAAAACGGTTATACTGACTTAATAAAACAGTATTTAACTCTAAAATAACCTTATCATCTAGTATTCCCACTTTCCCAGTTAGCATATTTTTAAAATCTTCATTGCAAACTAATTTTTCTATAAAAGCATTTAACTCTTCTAAAGTCATATTAACCTCTTTATTCTCTAATCACCTTAAGTATAGCAAAAATAATTAGTCTTAACCACTAATTATTCTCTTGCTTTTTCTCTTCAATTAAATCATCTATATCTTTAAAAGCATTTTCAATTGCCTCACAATGATATCTTTCATACATATTATAAATAAAATCAGTTAAACCAAGTTCATCTAAAGTATTTAAAACATCAGTAGTAGAAATATTTTTATACTCAGAATACTTCTCTAGTAAATAGATAAAAAATTCTGTTTCCTTATTCATAATTGGTCCTCAAATATACTGAATTAAGAGGACTGCCCGTAACCTCTTCAGCTTCCCACATATCAAATATTGCTAAAGTAGCAAAATAATTCATTGCTAAATCCTTATTTTCTAACATTTTATAAGTTTCTGAATTAATAAACTTTCTAAAAGCTGTCATCGCAGAGATATTATACTTTTCTTTTATTAGCTTAACTATCTCCCTATCATATAAAAATAATTCTTCACTATCTAATTTATTCATAGATTATCTTCTCCTTGAAGTTTAAATATTTTAATGCTTTAGTATTTTTAAAAACAACTTGATCCTTTAATTTTTGAGGTAAAAGTCTTTTCAATGCCTCTTTTTCATTATAAACACCATTAACATAAAGATTTATAACTGGCATAGTATTATCATTAGCAACTGGACCAATAATTAGATCATAATCATTTTTATAATTTTTATTTTTTCTATTATTTGTTACAAACTCTAGCCATTCTTTATCAGGACCATTAAATTTCAAAACTTTTAAATTTACTTTATCTTCAATTTCAAAAACATTAACAGTTGGAATTCCTTCTTTTTTTCTAGAAGTAGTTAAAATGGCCCATCTTTTAGCTTGCTCAAAATCAGTCGTTAGATAAAAACCAGTGCCAAAATCCAGCGTTCGTTCACTTTGAATTATATTAGGCTTTTCAACTGTAACATTACTGCCATGGTATAGTAACATATATCTACCTCATTTCTTTTAAATTATATCAATTATTAATTAAAATTTCTATCAAGATGATTAATTATTTTCGTTTTCTTCCATACGAACACTTACTAATTTAGATACACCTTCTTCTTGCATCGTAATTCCATACAAAGTATCCGCATATTCCATTGTTCTTTTCTTATGAGTAATAATAATAAATTGAGATTTATCTTTTCTTGTCTCTAAATACTTACCAAAGACATCAACATTAGCTTCATCCAAAGCCGCTTCTACTTCATCTAAAATAACAAATGGTACGGTCTTAACATTAAGAATGGCAAATAATAATGATATAGCCGTCAAAGTCCTTTCTCCACCGGAGAATAGAGTTATCGAACTTAATTTCTTTCCTGGAGGTTGAGCAATTATTTCTACTCCCGTTTCTAATAAATTATCTTTATCCGTAAGTTCTAAATGACCTTCACCACCTCTAAACAAGATTCTAAAGACTTTTTGAAATTCCGTATTAACTTTTTCAAAAGTTTCTTTAAATCTTTCCTTCATAATCTCATCTAAAGAAAGAATAGCGGTCTTTAATTCCTCAATTGATTTTACTAAGTCATCTTGCTGTGTCGTTAAGAAAGTATATCTTTCATTTATTCTTTCAAACTCAGAAATACTACCTAAATTAACCTCTCCTAATTCTTTAATTAAACTCTTTAACTTACTTACCTGTAGTCTTGTCGTCTCAATATCAATATTCGTATCTACTTCACTTAAAGCCTTCTCATAAGTCATTGTATATTCTTCATTTAAAGTAAGTAAATAATTATCTAACTTGACATCATACTTACCTAAAGTAACTTCATTACTATTAAATTCATTACTATACTTATTTAAGTCTTTATTCTTATTCTTAATATTTAACTCTGCTTCCGCTAAATCCTCTCTTGAAGTCTCTAACTTTTCTTTATATTCTTTAATCGTTCTTAAAAGTGTATCCTTCTTCCCACTTAATTCATAATAATACTTTAAAATATCCTCTAATTCTTTATCAATTGTATTATTTAAAATAGCCTCATTATTCTTAATAGTATTTTCTTTATCCTTATAGTTTTGTTCTAACTCAGTTAAACTAATACTCTTCCGATTTATTGTTTCTTTTAACTCAATAAACTCATTATTAAGCTTATTTTTCTTAGTCTTTAAATCTTCATTGTCTTTATTTAAACCATTAATCTTAGTTTCTAAAAGATGAATACTAGTCTCTAAATTAACTTTACTAGTCTCTAGTTTAGTTAATTCATAACGGTCTTTTAAAATGCTATTGCTATTTTTCTTAGCACCACCACTAATCGAACCACCAGCATAAGAAATATCGCCTTCTAAAGACACCACTTTATATTTATAATTAAGAAGCTTAGCAATATTATTTAAGGCATCAATATCTTTAACAACAATCGTATTCCCTAAAAGATTTTGCATAATATTACTATAAGCTTCATCAAACTTAACTAAGTTAATAGCAATATCAATAAAACCAGAACTATTCTTTAAAGTCTCTAAGACACTAGAATCCAAATACTTAGGCTTAATAATATTAAGTGGTAGAAAAGTAGCTCGCCCTAATCTTTGTTCTTTTAAATAATTAATAGCTTGTTTAACTGAAGTCTCACTATCCACTACTAAATAGTTAAGACTAGCTCCTAGAGTCGTTTCAATCGCATTCATATAAAGATCATCAAAAGTAAGTAACTTACCAACCGTATTATAAATACCCTTTAAACGAGGATTATTTAGAATGGATTTAACTGGTAAAGGAATATTAACTTCATTTAAGATATTATTATTTAAAATATCTATTTTATTATTAAGCTCTAACAAGTCTTTATTTTTCTTATTAAGTTCATTACTATTGGTAACATAATCTTTTCTTAAGATTAATTCCTCATTATCTAAAGAATCAATACTAACTCTTAAATCATCTTTCTTCTTATCTAAAGTATTAATTTCTTCTTCTAAAGAATTAATATTTTTCTCTAAACTTAATACCTCTTCTTTTAAATTTAAAACATTATTTAAAGTTATATCATTATTACTATTTAACTTTTTTCGCTCTAAGATTAAAGTCTTCTTCGCATTAGTATCAGCAATTAAACGTTCTAAATCAACTAAATTTTGATTTAATTTATTTAAAGCTCCTTCTACTTCTAAATTACTTAATTTATTAACTTCTAGAGTAGCCGTATCTTTACTAACTTTAGCATTTAACTCTTCAATTAGACTCTTTAATTCTTCATTACGCGTTTTAAGTTTATTATATTCTAAATTTATCTTTTTGATATCATTTACTATTAAAGCAATCTCCAAAGTCTTTAAATTATCCTTGTATTCATTAAATTTCTTAGCTTTTATCGATTGAATACGTAAAGGCTCTAAAGAAGTTTCTAACTCACTAATTAAAAGATTAATCGTATTTAAGTTATCCTTAGTCTTTTCTAGTTTTCTTAACGACTCTTCTTTATGTTTCTTATACTTTAAAACTCCCGCTGCCTCTTCAATAATCACTCTTCTAGCTTCAGGCTTACTACTTACAATATCTTCAACGGTCCCTTGGGAAATTATATTATAAGCATCCCTTGAGGCCCCACTATCAATAAAAAGATCAGTAATATCTTTAAGTCTAACCTTCGTATTATTTAAGTAATACTCATTTTCCCCACTACGATACACTACTCTCTTAACTTCAATTTCATTAAATTCACTTTTTAAGTAATGATTCGAATTATCAATTGTTAAGGCTACGCTAGCTCTAGACATAGGGCTTCTGCTCTTCGAGCCATTAAAAATAACATCACTCATCGAGCCACTACCACGTAAACTCTTGACAGATTGTTCACCTAAAACCCATTTAACCGCATCTAAGATGTTACTTTTCCCCGAACCATTCGGTCCTACAATACAAGTAATTCCATCCTTGATATCTAGTTCTATTTTATCAGCAAATGACTTAAACCCCACTGCTTTAATACTTTTTAAATACATAATACTCCCCACTACTTGTTATTAGCTTTTTTACTCAAGGCATCCTTAGCGGCCATTTGCTCAGCTTCCTTTTTACTTTTGCCAATTCCTTTGCCATAAACGATATTATCAATTTTAACTTCTATCTCATAAGTCTTATCATGAGCTGGCCCAATTTCTTTAACTAAAACATAATCTAGTGTATGTTTATTCATTTGCGTTGCCTCTTGTAAAGCACTTTTATAATCGGTTAGATAAATCTCATGTTTCTTAATATGGGGAATAACTGTTTCATAAATATAATTTTTAGCCACCTCAAAACCACATTCTAAATAAATACACCCCAAAATAGCCTCAAAAATATCCGCAACAATAGTATCATTTATATCATGTAATTGGCCCCGACCTACTCTAATATAAGGAATATAACCAATTTCTTTAGCATAACTGGCTAAAGCACTCTCGCAAACAAAACTAGCTCGCATTTTCGACATAGCCCCTTCTTTTAAAGAAGTATTACTATATAAATATTCACTAACAATTAATTGTAAAACACTATCTCCTAAATATTCTAAACGTTCATAAGAAGTAACATTATGTTCATTAGCATAACTAGTATGGGTAAGACTTGTTAAAAGTAATTCTTTATCTTCTATATCAATATTATATTTTTCTAAAAAGTTCATTTTTATCACCTAACTCATTATAGCAAATAAACTAAATAATACCAAGACTTTCCATTAATTTTTATATTTTATCTTGTATTATTTAAATCCTTAGTATACCCTATATCTATAGTAAATAATAAGTCTTTAGAATCTTTTCATTATTTATATAGGACTTATTTTTCCTAATGATGATAATTATAAAAACACATAATCATTTACTAAATTTTAAAATTATAGTAAAATGAGTTTGGTGATGATATGAAATACTTAATTTTAAAACTTATTACTATCTATCAAGCCATACCCATAAGCACCCATAGTCAGTGTCGCTTTTATCCCACATGTTCTAATTATATGAAAGAAGCTATTACTAAATATGGATTACTTATTGGGTTAAAGCTAGGTATGAAAAGATTACTTAAATGTCATCCATATGGAAAATTTGGCTATGACCCCGTTCCCATATTAAATAATGATAATAACTAATAAGAATTATTATATACAAAGGAGAAGAAATGAAAAATCATAAAAATTTATTAAAAATAATTTGCTTACTATTAGGACTTTTTAGTCTTTCTGGTTGCTTTAAAAGAGATGATATGGAAGATATTAGTATCGTTGTTAGTACTTATCCCCTCGAATATATTGTTAAAAGCTTATATGGAACTTATTCTAATATAACTAGTATTTATCCAAGTGGAATTGATATTAATAACTACGAACTAACAGATAAACAGATTAGTGATTATGCTAAGAGTACCCTTTTTGTTTATAATGGCCTTAGTGATGAAAAAAATATAGCTAGAAGCTTTTTAAATCAAAATAAAAACATGAAAATTATCGATGTTAGTTACGGCTTAAATATTGAATATGGTAAAACTCCGGAAGAATTATGGCTAAGTCCCAATAACTATTTAATGTTAGCGACCACTGCTAAAAATAATTTAAGTGATTTTATTAATAGTAAGTACATCAAACAAGCTATTGCTACTAATTACGCCAAACTCCAAGAAGATTTATCATTAATGGATGCTAATCTAAGAAGTATCGGAGCTGCTAGTAAAAAGCCTGTTATCACTACTACTAATACTTTAAAGTATTTAGAAAATTATGGTTTTACGGTTATTTCTTTAGAAGATGGCAAAAACTTTACGACCGAATTAAAAAATAATTTTAAAAATGGTACTTATAGTAAAGTATTTATTAAAAGTGATGAATCTAGTGATACCATTAATCAATTAGTTAATAATTATAAAGCTTCTACTATTAAAGTTAATATGATGGATACTCTAAGTAGTGAAGAACGTACTAATAACGATGATTACTTATCAATTATGAATGAATACTTAAGAAATTTAAGAGAAGCGACTTCTAGTGAATAATTCTGTCTAATATTTAGACAGTTTTTTCTTTCCTAAGCCTTTCCATATCCCTAAACTTATTAAAAATTAACGAAAAAAGCCAATTTCTTATTGACTTCAGTTTCTAATTTTAGTAAACTGATATTGTTGGTATGGAGTAGTACTCAAGAGGCTGAAGAGGCGCCCCTGCTAAGGGTGTAGACCGGGTAACTGGTGCGAGAGTTCAAATCTCTCCTGCTCCGCCATTAAAAAGATATTTACGTTAGATTAACTTCTAACGTTTTTTTGTGCAAAAAAGTCACCTAATCTTAATGTGACCACCAATAGTATTTTCATATTCATTTAAAAAATCTTTTAAAAGATAGTTATCTTTCTTATAAGAATTAACTTTCAAAATAACATCATCAATATTATAATCACGGACTATTTTAAAGACTCTACTCTTTAATTTATTCATATTATATTCATTGATTTCTTCTTCTAGATTAATATAAAGCGTATTATTATTATAAAATATATTCATATTATCACCATCTTTAATATAGCAAAATTCCTAAAATAATTATATAAATTCGACAAAACCTCTTAAAATCTCTTTTATTCTAAGCATTTTATAGTATAATGAACCTAAGGTGATGAAAATGAAAGTATTTTTAGCAGTTTTAATCAATAAGTTTATAACATTTGGCTGTAAATTATTCGGTAGAAATGGTTCCCAACTACCAGGAAGTTACGTCTTAAAATTCTTTGGCGATGATATTATCAGTGAAGTTAATTTTCCCAAGACTGTCATAGCAGTAACTGGTTCTTCTGGAAAAGGAACAACCTGCAGTCTAATTAAACATATCTTAATCGATGCCGGCTATTCAGTTGCCCTAAATGAATCTGGTTCAAATGGTATTATTGGGGCTACTACTCTAATATTTAATAATACTAAATTAAATGGTAATTTTAAAAAGGATGTCTTACTCTTAGAATGTGATGAACGCCATTTGAAGCTTATATTCCATAAGAAAAAACCAACTCACTTAGTAATTACTAATTTAACTAGAGATCAACCCGCTAGAAATGGTACCCCTGAGATTGTTTTCAATGATATAAAGAAAGCTATTGATGACTCCGTTCATCTTATAATCAATGCTGATGACCCGTTAGTTAGTCGTTTAAAGCTTACTCATCAAGAAAAAATAACTACTTATGGTCTTGATAAAACCAAATATAGTTATAAGAAGCCAACTTTAAATAATGTAGATTTTGCTTACTGTCCTAAGTGTCATCAAAAGCTAGAATATTCCTACTACCATTATGGTCATTTAGGAGATTATAAATGTCCAAAATGTGATTTTTATCGTGGCACCCCTGATTTCTTAGCTACTAATATTAATCTAGAAAAGCAAACAATTATGATTAATAATGAAAAAATTAATCTTAACAAGAACGCTTTGTATACAGCTTATGCTACCACAGCGGCCTACGCCTTAGCTAAGACTCTTAATATCCGTGATGATAAAATACTTTATGCCTTAAATACCGATGTCTTAACATCTAAACGCGGAAAAACTCTTTATATCGATAGCCGTCCTATTATGATGTTAGAAACCAAGAACGAAAACAATTTAAGTTACTATCAAAGTTGTGAATATATTAAAGAACAAAAAGGACTTAAGACAGTAATCTTAGGTTTTGAAAACGTTTCTCGTCGTTATAAAGAAAATGATCTATCTTGGTTATATGATGTTGATTTTGAGTTATTAAATGATTCTAACATTGATAAAATTTTTTGTATAGGTCGTTTCCGTTATGACGTTAAAACCCGCCTTGAATATGCTGGTATTCCTGATGACAAATTGGTCTTAGTAGACGATTTAAATAATCTTTTAAATCTAGTAAAAGAAAAGTCAACTGGTAATATTTATACTATGGTTTGCTTTGATATGACTGCTATTATTAAGAATATGATTGAAGGAGAAGAAAATGATTAAAATACTACATCTTTACTATGATATTATGAACATGTATGGAGAATCAGCTAATATTAGAGCCTTAAAAAAAGCCCTTGACTTTGAGGGTGTTACTTATAAGATAGATTGTAAATCTTTATATGATGAGATTAATATTATGAGTTATGATTTTATTTATATTGGTACCGGTCTTGATGAATCTTATCCCCTAGTTTTAGAAGACTTAAAAAGATATAAAGATGATTTAAAGAAATATATTGATGCTAAAAAGTTTATCCTAGTAACAGGTAATGCTCTAGATTTATTTAGTGATTTAAAGATATTAAATTTTAAAAGCGTTAAAGAAGATTTTCGTATTATTGGTGAACAAGTATATACTACTTTCTTGATTAAAAACTACGTAATAGGATTTCAAAATCGTGATACCGTAATTAAAAGTACCAGTGAAGTTCCTTTGTTTAAAGTAACAACTGGGACTGGGTATACTCCTAATAACAGTAATGAAGGCATTAGAAAAAATAACTTCTATGGGACATATCTTCTAGGACCTCTTCTTATTCGTAATCCTTACATGTTAGAATATTTCATCAAAGAACTATTAAAATCTAAAAATTTAAAGTATAAAAAAATGCCTCATGACACTGCTTATCTAGCCTATGAAGCCTATTTAAAAAACTTTGTTAACAAAGACTAAAGGTTAAATTCCTCTAGTCTTTTTTAAATTCTTTAGTCTAAGTTCTCTTCCATTAGGTTCCTTAGGACCTAAAAAGTCATCAAAAGTCTCACTATCAAGATAATAATCATCAAAATAATCATCAAAAGTATCTAAAGAACTAGTTTGGGCTTTAAACTGGGCTAAAGACTTTAATCTTTCAATAATATAATAGTAACTGCTACTTAAGACATCATCCGGCCAATTAGCAATCTGAGCCATATCTACTCTTCTTGTTAAATTTCTATTTGTCAGTGGTAATTCACTCCGATATCGATAGATAACCTTAATCATTTCATCCCTATCATTTTCCGTCATAATCCTCACCTACTACTCTTAAGATAACATAAAACTCATAACTTAGCAATTAGAAAAGACTACCAAGTAAGTTAAAAAAGCCATCTAAACCCCCATCCATGAACTTATCAAGACTACTACCAATTTTACTCCCAAACCTAGAGACACTAGAAGAATAATCAACATAATCATCAGTTAAATAATCTTTTAAATCTACGCTTTTCCCTTCCTTGACATCATTTTCAAACTCTTCTAATTTTTCCTCCGTAATAGTAGCTTTTCTTCCCATTTTAACATCATAATAACCAGATTCCAACGCAATATATAAAGCCATAAAGATAAGAAAAAAGACTAATAATAATTTTAAGAAAGGATTAGATTTCTTCATATTACTCTCCTATATACTCATAAAGTATCCTAGCTAAAACATCGATCGTATTAGATACTTCTAATATAGAATTATATTGTCCACCAACCTCAATTAGAATACAATTACTATCAAAATCCTGATTATAAATACCATTTACCCCCGGGCCTTTTTTCTTATAAATACCTCTAGAGATACTTGGATACTTAAGTTTTATCATCTCATTTAAAGTCGTTGCTACCTTAAGATTAGCTTCATAATTATCATGTTCTAATCCTACTAAAAACATAACTTTAGCATAACTTTTTCCTTCTATCGTAGTCGTAGTAGTATCCTTCTTAGAAGAATCTCTATGTAAATCAATAAAAAACTTAAGAGAAGGATTATTCTTTTTAGCCTCTTCTAGATAGATTCTACTAGCTTGATAAGAGTATCTATAAACCCATTTATTCTTATTTAAGATATCCTTAATCTTTTGATTCTCTACTATCGTTTTAATTCCTAAGTCTTCTAGTTTCTCTTTTAAATAGTAAGACGCTATCTTAACATCTGGTTTAATATTATAGACATTAAAATAACTACTTAGATATTCCTCCGTATCATGAGAATTATAAATATAAACAAGAGGTTCATCACTAGAGCTAGTCTCTTTATTCTCCTTATCTTTATCTAAAGAATTAATATTACTAACTAGATTAAGTCCTAAAGAAGAACTAATATAACTACGATCAATTTGTCTATTAAATCCTACTTTCAAAAGATAATTTAGATAATCTTCTTCCGAAATACTATTTCTAACTTTATTATAAAAAAATAAATAACTTAAGAAAAATCCTCCTAAAAGAAAGATAATATATAATATCCTCTTAGCAATTCTTAAAGATTTTTTAGTCTTAAACCTTTTCTTCATAATCATCACTACTTAATTATAATGTATTCTTTCTACATATAATGTCAAAAAAACGTCTTAAAAACTGCTTTTCCCCATTAAGGGCAATAAAATCACTAAAGACTCTTGAAAAACCGGGAAATATTTGATAAAATCATATAGACATTTAAGGAAGGAGCAAGAGTATGGCTAACATTAAAAGTTCAAAAAAAGCAATCAAACAAATTGCTAAAACAACTGCTAATAACCATGAATTAAAAGCAAGAGTTAAGAACACTATCAAAGCTTGTGAAAAAGCAATCGCAGCTAAGAACAAAGAAGAAGCGACTTCTTTAGTTAAAGAAGTACAAACTGTAATTGATAAAGCTACTAGCAAGGGTCTTGTTAAAAAGAACACGGCTGCTAGACAAAAATCAAGATTAAATAATAAAGTTAAAGAAATGAACTAGTAAGGGTTCATTTTTTTTGATATAATTTACTAGGTGATTTTGATGAAAAAAATGCTTATACCAATTATTCTTGGAGCTTTACTAGCTTTAGAAATTAAATATATCGATCCAATTAGTAATTATGTTGTAAATATTCTTGATCGAAAAAAAGAAGTAATGGTCTTAGATACTAATAAATATCATAAAGATGCTTCCTATCTTTTTGTCAAAGAGACTAGTGATTTTACGCCTTATAGTTATCAAGACTTATTAAATATCATTTATAGTATTATTAACAATGGATGGAACTCTTTTACTTTCTATTGTCCACAGGAATATGAAGAATGTATTAGTGATATTAAAAATATTTCCGTTAATGATACTTTATTAACCCAAATAAATAATTATGCTAACCCTTTTAATTCTTTTTCGACTTTACAAACTCTTTATGATGAAAATGGTGAAATTACCATAAAACTAACCAAAACTTATACCGATGAAGATATTACAACTATTAATAATAAATTAGATACTATCTTAAATAGTATCATTAAAGATAATATGTCTATTAAAGACAAGTTATTAGCCGTCCATGATTATATTATTAATAATACTAAATATGATACTGAGAAGAATAATAACGGCACGAGTAAATATCGTAGTAATACTGCTTATGGAGCTTTAATAGATGGTTATGCTACTTGTAATGGGTATGCTGATGCTTATGCTCTAGCTCTCGATCGTTTAGGCATTAAAAATTATAAAGTTTCTAGTAATACGCATATTTGGAATGCTGTTTATTATGATAATGAATGGCTTCATATCGATTTAACTTGGGATGACCCCGTTAGCACTGATGGAAATAATTATTTATATCACAAATACTTTTTAGTTAATACTGAACAAATGAAAAAAGAAGATGGGACCTTACAAGATCACACCTTCGATGATAAAGTTTTTCAAGAATTTTTAGAAAGATAGAATAACTATCTTTTTTTATAAGTTAAAGTATTCTTACTTTCTTTAATAAAGTATTCATTGATTAGAGTCTCTAAATTAATTTTATATTCAAGTTCTAAATCATAATTACTCATAGAAAAGATAGGATGAAGAAACCCCTTTGAGTTACAAATTGCTTCATTCTTTGTCTTTAGATAATTGATTTTACTTAAGAATTCTAAAATAGATAGGTGTTCTAAGACTAAGCTATTTAACTCATAATCAATCTTATACTCTTCAGATAATTGTCTAATTATATTATTATTTTTACCTCGGGGCCATTTAATACCAAGAAGACATAACTTAAGACCATTCTTACTCAAAGGAGAAGTATTTATCCTTTGATTTAAAAGCCACTTTCCTAGTTTAATAGAGCCATCAAAAGCGTAAGTATAACCATCATTAGTATTAAATTTAGAAGGAATAGAAATATCACCATAATGAGACTTATATACTTCTAAATAATGATACATTTCATCAAAAGAAGCATTAATCTGCCAAACCATTCCAATCTCATTTAAAAGGCTTATTTGTTCTAAAGTAATAGCATCACCATTCTTATTAATAACCTGTCCTCGATAACGTTTACGTTGAACATTAATCCAATTACCTAGTTTTATCTCTTGATTATTATCTAAAGTATATTTATAAGTAGCAGGAACCCTTAAATTACCATGAATATCATAATACTTCTTAGCTTCCTCATACATTTTTCCCCAAGAATAATCAAAATAATTTACTTTAGTTATATCTATTTTCTTTAAAGCCTCAATCTGTTCATCATTAAACTTATCTTTAGAATATAAATACTTATTCTTATTATCCATTAACCAATCATATAAAGAAAACATCGTCCCATCACTTAAAGGAACTCTATAATTACTAGGAATAATTAAATTTCCATGGGATATATAATATTCATAAGCTTTCTCATACTTTAAGAACCATAACTTCATATTAGTTGATTGCCAATCTATATGAATCGCATCTAATAAAGCCATTCGCTCTGGAGATAAATACCAATCATTATACTTACACTTAGATAAGCCAAGCGTATTTTGATAATTACGTCTCTGATTAATAACCCATCTTCCTAAATGATAAATCTTACCATCAACTATAACATTATAATCCTCTGAAAGATTAACATTTCCATTATTAATATAATATACATAAGCTAAATTATACATAAATAGCCATCTTTTCTCCCGAACAGACCAAGTAAAATTAAGTTTATTCAAAAGATCAACTTTATCTATACTTAACTTTCCTTTTTGATATTTTCCTCTTTGCGAATTAACCCATTGTCCTAGATTATATTTCACCCCATCTTTAGTAGTCCAATAACTAATTGGAACATCACTATTCCCATAAGTATCCTTATAATCTTTAAGACATTCATAATACAAAAACCAATTATCCATAATATCACTTTCTAATTAAACATAAAGAATCTTTATACTTAATAATTAAATCTTCTAAAGAAACATCAAAATTTAAGAACATATCCTTACTAGACATTGTAAACACTTCATTTAAAGTATTATCCGGATTAAGAAGATATCTTCCTGTATCAAGACAAAAATTTATCTTTGCATTAAGTTCTAAGATTGACATATACTTAATAACACTAGGATTCTTACATTTATTAAGATGATAATAATTCATAAGAAGAACCTTTTCAGTCGTATTACTTCTTAAATTCCATATCATCCCTATCCTATCTAAAAGAATTACCTGTCCAGAAGTTAAATTACCATCACTTAATTTCTTTCTTTGTTCTAGAATCCAAGCTTTCAAAGAAAAACTCTTATCTAAAGTATAAGTAGCCATATACCCATTAGGAACATTAATATTCCCATTCTCTTGATAATACTTTAAAAGACAAGCATATTTTTGATTCCACTCTTCACTATCATTTTTAAACTTAAGACCAATAGCCTTTAAAAGATTAACCTTATCATCAGATAATAGCCCCTTATTATAATCAATTCTTTGCTTAACTAGAAAATTATGAGGATTAAACTTAAGTTGTTCATCTTCTAAAGTAAAATCTAAATCAAAATTTATATTTCCATTCTCATCATAATACTTCTTTATCATTTCGTATTTTAAAAGCCAAATAGTCTCCCGATAATCAAAAACCATTCCTATCTTTTCTAAAGCTCTTATCTGTTCGTCAGTCAATAATCCCATCCGATAATATTCTCGTTGACGACGAATCCATTGTCCAACTTGTAAGTCTATTCCTAATTTAGGAAGATTAACAACATAACTACTAGGTATAAGTAAATTACCATTTTTAATATAATATTCTTCAGCAAAATAAAAGAATAGTTTTCTTTTTTCTTTTTTGGACATTTCTGTTTTCCAAGGCATTTTTATATCATCTAATTTCTGAATTTGTGAAGGACTTAAAGACCCAGCTGACCTTCTACTTCTTTGAATTTGCAACCAGTTACCTAATTTAACCTCAAGACCGTTTTCATCTAAAACTGTATCTCGACGTTTTAAATTTAAATTTTTATTTTTATTATAGTAATAAACAGCTACTTGATAATAATAATCCCAAGTTTGGATTCTTGTTAGTGGCTTTTTTTCCGGCACCCTTGTTTTAGTTAGCGTCGTTTTCCACTTAATTACATTTTCCATCCTAATCCCCCTTAACTGAAGATATATCCTACCACTTTTATTTACAAAATGCAAATATTTTTTGATAAAACCGTTAAAAAAAGACACTTTTTAATAAGCATCTTTCTAAATCTAATTTTTCTTAATATCTAAAGTAGTATCATAACCATTAATATCATAATGATTTTCACTCTCTTTAAGGATAATCTCATCCGCTAAAGTCTCATTTTTTATAAATTCATTATACTCTTTAAAACATTTAGCTACCGTTTCATCCCCACTATAAGTAACAATAATATGGTCTTGAATATCTAAAGATAATTCTTTACGCATATTTTGTAATTTAGAAACTATTTCTCTGGCCATCCCTTCCAATAATAAATCATCTGTTAAAGTAGTATCTAATATTACAAAGTCACGTCCGTTCATAGCAACATCAAAGCCATTTTTAGCTTCAACTCTTACATCAACCATTTCCAGAGTAATAACTAAATCTTGGTCTAAGAATTTAACCTGCAAAGTCTCTTGATTATTTAATTTCAACTTATCTTCTTCTCTTAAATTTAATAATAATTCTTGATAAGCTTTAATATCTTTTCCAAACATAGAACCTACTACTCTAAAGTTAGGTTTAATTGTCAAATTCATATATTTACCTAAATCTTTAGTAAATTCTAAAGTTTTAACATTTAATTCTTCCGTAATTAGACTAGTTAAATTCCCAAGTAATTCTTCTAACTTTCCATCAATAATAACCATCTTAAGAGGAATTCTTACCTTGATTTTACTATCTTCTCTGGCATTACGTCCTAAAGAGATTAAATCTCTTACTTTATCCATTTTCTCTTCAATAGAAGCATTAATATAATCTTCTTTAACTACGGGATAACTACTCAAATGAACAGACTCTTCCCCCGTTAAATTACGATATATTTCTTCCGATAAATAAGGTACAATAGGAGCCATTAACTTTGAAAGACCTACTAAACAATCATAAGTAGTCTTATAAACAGCCTTTTTACTAGTGGTAAGTTTACTATCCCAGAAACGATTACGATTCCTACGAATATACCAGTTAGATAAATCTTCACAGACAAAATCTGTTAAATAATGAACAACTTTATTTAAATCATACTCATCAAAAGAAGCTCTAACATTCTTCACTAAAGTATTATATTTTGATAATAACCATTTATCAATTAAATCTAACTCCTCATAAGAAACATCACATAAAGAAGTATCAATCTTATCCGCATTAGCATACATCACAAAGAAATTATAAGTATTCTTTAAAGGATTAAAGAACTTTGAATGAACCTCTTTTAGTCCATCAAAACTAAACTTCAAAGGCGTCCATACTGGAGAAACATAAGGTAAATAAAATCTTACCTCATCAGCCCCATACTCTTCAATAGTCTTAAATGGTTCAACAATATTACCACGTGATTTACTCATCTTCTTACCTTCACCATCTAATAGTAAATCATTTACTAAGACATTTTTATAAGGAGCATGTCCCATCACGAAAGTAGAAATTACCATCAAAGTATAAAACCATCCTCTTGTTTGATCTATTCCCTCACAAATAAAGTCAGCTGGAAATTGTGTTTTAAATAGCTCTTTATTCTCAAAAGGATAATGATATTGAGCAAAAGGCATTGAACCAGAATCAAACCAGCAATCTAAGACATCAGGAATACGTTCCATTACGCCCCCACACTTAGGACAAGTTAAATGAACAGTATCAATATATGGTTTATGTAAATCAAAGTCTACAGGCAATTTTTCCGTACTACGATTTCTTAATTCTTCAATAGAGCCAATCATCTCATTATGACCACAACTACATTTAAAGAATGGAATAGGAGCTCCCCAGAAACGACTTCTCGAAATATTCCAATCTTTCGCATTACTTAACCAGTTAGCAAATCGCTTTTCCCCTACATAATCTGGATACCAGTTAACTTCACGATTAGCTTCTACTAACTTATCTTTAAACTCAGAAACTTTAAGATAGTAACTTGGCATTGTATAGTAAATAAGGGGAGTATGACATCTCCAGCAATGAGGATAATCATGGCTTATCTTTTGTTTTCTAAATAATTTATTATTTTCTTTTAAATAGTTAATAACATCATCCGTACAATCAAAGACAAATTTACCCGTCCATGGTCCTTCAGTATAACAGCCATCCTTGCCAACCGGATTAACAATTGGTACCCCATATTTGTTGCAGACATTTGCATCATCTACTCCGAAAGCTCCCGCTATATGAACAATACCTGTACCATCAGAAGCTGTAACATAATCATCACACATCACAAAGAAAGCTTTGCCATCAACCTTAATCTCCGGAATCAATTGTTCATATTCCGTATATTCTAAAGACTTACCCTTAAACTTTTCTAAAACTTCAACTTCTTTGTCTTGGAAAACACTCGTCACTAAACTTTCTGCTACTATATACTTAAGTCCCTCAACACTTACTTTAACATAATCCATCTCGGGATTAACACATAACCCCACATTAGCTAAAAGTGTCCAAGGAGTCGTTGTCCACGCTAGAAAATAAGTATCACTATTCTTAAGTTTAAATGGTACATATAAAGTTGTAGCAGTCTCATTAACATATTCTTGCGCAACTTCGTGAGTAGCTAGTCCCGTTCCACAATGGGGACAATAAGGTACTACTCTTGTCCCTTCATAGAAATATCCCTCATCAAAGAACTTTTTTAAAATCCACCATTCCGTTTCAATATACTCATTCTTATAAGTTAAATAAGGGTGATCGACATCAATAAACTGTCCCATCTTACTAGTTAGTCTTGTAAAAGCCGCTTCATTTTCTGAAACACTATTACGACATTCTTGATTAAATTTATCTACTCCTAATTCTAAGATTTCTTTCTTAGAAGAGATGCCTAATTTCTTTTCAACATGATTTTCAATAGGTAATCCATGCGTATCCCATCCTACTTTTCTTAAGACCTTTTTTCCATTCATGGCTTGATACTTACAAATAGAGTCTTTAAGATTCTTAGCTACCATATGATGAAGTCCCGGAAATCCATTAGCAAACGCTGGTCCATCATAGAAAACAAAGTTATCATTATCTTTATGAACTTCATTCTGACGATTTAAAATATTAACCACACCACCCCAAGACTCTAAGATATCATTTTCTACAACACTTACCGGTCTCTTATCTAAATTCTTAAAATTTTTCATATAATCCTCCTTCTCTTTGATAAAAAAAGAAAAACCCCATAACATAAGGACGCATTACCGTGGTACCACCTTATTTTATGAGATTTCATACACTTTCTACTTTTAACGCAAGCTACACGACTATTTAGTACATCCAAAAGTGATTCGAAATAAATTAATTTACTATCTTCCACCAACCGCTAGCTCTCTTAAAAATTTTCTTTATTTCCGTCTTTTTTCATCTGATTTACCGTTTCATTATAACGCACTCAATTTTACTTGGCAAGTCTTTTACTAAAATTTTTTGTTTAAAGTCTTAACATCTTGGGAATAACTTGGACTAATATAGTCTTTATAATAATATTCTTTTAACAATAAATATGCCGAAGAACTCTTTATTCTCTCTATCCCTCTTTTTAAATAAAACTGTACCGTTGACTTAGAAACATTCATTCTCTTTGCAATATCTCCATAACTAAGTCTTTCTTTATCTAAACCATAAATTAAACTAAATACCTGATACTCATCAATAGATAAATAATCTCTTAAGATTTTTCTTATCTCTCCTTTATCATAATCATCATAAGTATTTACTCTTAAAACCTCTTCTTTTAAAGTATCATCATCTAAAGAACTAACTCCTCCCAAACTTAAAAGATTTACTAAAGCCTCTCTTTTCATCTTAAAAGTTTCTTCTAAAAGAGAAATATCCGGTAGCTTTCCTGTCCTTTGTTTTTCCTCTTCCATAAATTTTCTTATCTTAGAAAGCTTAATAACCATATTCTGATCAATCTTCATCATTTTATCATGATGCGCTATTTCTAAAAGAATCTCTTTTCTAACATACTCATATAACCAAGTCTTAAAGTTAGTGCCTTTTTCAATATCATAGGATTTAACTGCTTCTAAGAATCCTATTAAACCAGCCTCTACTAAATCTTCCTTATCTAAAAAATCACTACTATACTTCAAAGAAAAATTAATAACTACTTGATAATAATATTTCAACAGAACATTTAAAGCCTCCCTATTTCCTTCCCTAGAAAGACTAATCAACAGAATAAAATCCTCCCTCTTTAGAATACTTTGATACTTAAATCTCCTTACTCCATAAATATCCATTGTATCAAGATAATAATTCTTATCAATTAAATCATTTAACTCTTTAATTCTTTTAGTATTATCCATAAATCCACCTTATTATCTTTTAAGAGTCCTATTAGATGAAACTTCTATATAATCAGTATAATAAAACTCTTTTAATTTTCCAATCGCCGATGTTTTCTTCAAATTTGAAACACTATTTTCTAAGAAAATTTCTACCATATGTTTACATACATTCATTTTTGTAGCTACTTTTAGTAAAGATAAAGCCGTAGTCTCATCAGCACCATAGTACAGTTTCATTGCCTGTGCATATCTTGGCGTTAAATATCTGTCAAAAATTTTCATAATTTCTTCCGTATCATCATAATCATCATCGCCAGCTTTTAAATCTATAACAGAACCATTAACAATTTCAAAGCCACCTAAGTTTATTAAAGAAATGATTTCTTCAAGATTTTCTTTTGAAATTTTGAGCTTCAACGCTAAATCATCTAGAGATAACTCCCCATCAGCAATATTTTCTTTCTCTAAATACTCTAAATATTTAAAAATATTCATACTAAATTCTAAACTTAACCTTCTAAAAGTGAAATTAAAACTAATATCTTTGGTAATAACTCTAACAATATTATTATATATCATTGTATTTAATTGACCTTTTGTATACTTCTTAATAGTCTCAATAAAAGAAAGGACTGCTGCCATCACCATATCTTCAATATCCATTCCATTAATATAATATCTTGAAACTGTTCTCAAAATAAAAGGATAATAATACTTAATCAAAATAGTCAATGCTCTTTTATCATCATCTTGAGCCAACCTAATCAAATTTAATAAAGTAGTTGGTTCCATTTCTCGATACTTTAAATTTCTTAAATCATCTATGTCTTTAAGTGAATATCTTTCAAACTCACTAATTATATCTTCTAGTTTTAAAAAGTCAGTTTCCTTCATAATTACCCCCAACTTGTCTATGTATTCTAGCATACTTCTTGTTAAAAGTAAAAACTTTTGTTATGATTATACTGGTGATAATAAATGAATAGAAAAATATTTCGTGAATACGATATCAGGGGTGTTTATCCGGTCGAAATAAATGAAAAGACAACTTATATTATTGGTAAAAGTTATGGTTCTATCTTACAAACTAAGTATAAAAAAACTATTTGTACCGTTGGTCATGATAATCGCTTGTCTTCTCCTAGTCTTCATAAATCCCTAATCCAAGGACTTATTGATACCGGTTTAGATGTAATTGATCTAGGACTAGTTACTACTCCTATGTTATATTATGCCTCTATTAAATGTCATACTCTAGGTATCATGGTAACTGCTTCTCATAATCCCAAAGATGATAATGGTTTCAAGTTTAGTTTTGACTTTTATGGCAATGCCCGAGGGAGTCAAATCTATACATTCCGTGACTATACTCTAAAAGAAGAATTCATCTCAGGAAAAGGAAAAATAAGTCATTTAGACATCTTACCATACTACGAAAGTCTCTTTAAAGATAATATTAAAATGGGTCCTAAGAGACTTAAAGTAGTTCTTGATCCCGGAAATGGCACTACTTCCCCTTTTGCTTTAAATATCTATAGAATGTTTAATAACTTAGATATCATAATGATTAATGATAAATCTGATGGAACATTTCCTAACCATCATCCCGATCCCGCAGTACCTGAAAACTTAAAACAATTACAAGAAAAAGTAAAAGAAGTTCATGCCGATGTAGGTATTGCCTTTGATGGTGATGGCGACCGGGTTGGTTTTGTTGATAACGAAGCTAACATCATTCCCGCCGATAAATTTCTAGCTATTTTGATGCAATTTTACTCGCCTCATTACCAAGATAAAAGAGTCTTATATGATGTTAAATGTTCTAGTCTTTTAAAAGATATCGCTGATAAACTACATCTCAAACCTATTATGTATCGCACCGGAGCTTCTTATACTAGAAGTGAAATTGTTAAAGAAAATATTCCTTTTGGGGGCGAATACTCTGGTCATATCGTCTTCAATGATCGTTTTAAAGGTTTTGACTCTGGAATCTATGCTGGTCTTAGAATGTTAGAAGTCTTATCAAATAGTAAAGATAGTCTATCTCATCTTTTAGATGATACTCCTAAATACTATAATACTCCCGAAATAAAAATTCCTGCTCCTGATGAAATTAAATTTCAAATTATTGATAAAGTAATAGCCTATGCTAAGTCTAAGAATTATAACTGTCTAACGATAGATGGCCTTCGTGTTAATAATAAAAACTCTTGGGCATTAGTCCGTGCTAGTAATACCGGTCCTAATATTACTTTAAGATTTGAAGCTACTACTCTAGAAGAATTAGAGAATCTAAAAAAAGAATTCACTAATCTAGTAAACTCTTATCTTGACTTAAGTAACCATTCTTAAGTCTTTTTTATATCTTCAAAGGATTTATATCTATATCTAAATTAATATTTCTATTACTAGCATACATATTATCTAAATACTGTAAAGTCTTAAAAAGATTCTCATCTTTTTGATATTTAATAATCACTTGATAACGATAAATATTATTAATCTTCCCAATACTAGCAGCATTCGGTCCGTATATCTTTGTCTTAGGACAAACATTCTTATTTAGATAATTAAAAATACTTTGACTTTCCTTTTCTACCATCTTTAAATCTTTTCCTGAAATTAACATACTTATAATAAAACAATATGGTGGATAAAAAGTATTCCTTCGGAAATTCATTTCATATTGATAAAATCCTAAATAATTATTATCTGTAACATACTTAATATAGGGATTATCTGGATTAAAGGTTTGAATAACTACCTCTCCATTACTAGTTTTTCGTCCTGCTCTTCCCGCTACCTGACTTAATAATTCATAGGTAATCTCCCCACTCCGATAATCAGGAATATTAAGACTCATATCAGCATTAATAATTCCTACTAAAGTAACTTTCGGAAAATCAAGTCCCTTACTAATCATCTGCGTTCCTACCATAATATCATATTTTTCTTCCGTAAATTCTCTAATCAAAGAAGCATAAGCCCCCTTCTTAGAAGTAGTATCCACATCCATTCTAATTACTCTACTCCTAGGAAATAATTTCTTTAATTCATATTCTAATTTTTCCGTTCCTAGACCCATATAATTCAAAGAATGATTATGACACTCTGGACAAATATCACTCTTTAATTTAGTATAACCACAATAATGACATCTTAAACTATTACTAGAATCATGATAAGTCAGAGTAATATCACAATAAGGACACTTATAAACAAAACCACACGAAGAGCAAGTAACAGTCGTAGAATAACCCCTTCTATTAAGAAGTAACATAATCTGTTCATGATTATTTAATCTCTCTTGAATTTTTCTTTCCAATAACCTACTAATAATACTATGTCCATTTCTTACCTCATCTTGCATATTTACTAATCTAATAAACGGTAACTTGGCATTACCAACTCTCTTAGTTAATGTAATTAACTGATACCAACCCATCCTAGCCATCGTCATATCTGTTATTAAAGGCGTTGCACTTCCTAAAATTACCGGACAATTGTTATATCTTCCTCGCCACTTAGCTATATCAATAGCATTATATTTCGGCGTCGTATCCTGCTTATAAGTATTAGAATGTTCTTCATCTAAAATAATTATTCCTATATCTTTTAAAGGTGTAAAAATAGCACTTCTAGTCCCTACGACAATACTTACTTCTCCTCGATAAATCTTTTGATACTCATCATACTTTTCCCCATTAGAAAGACCACTATGGAATATTGCTACCGAAGAAGAAAACCTCTTATAGAATCTCTCAATCATCTGAGCTGTCAAAGAAATCTCTGGTACTAAAAATAAAGCTCTCTTCCCCGATTTTATTACTCTTTCAATCAAATTCATATAGACTTCCGTCTTCCCAGAACCCGTTACTCCATATAAAAGATAAGTCTTATACTCCCTAAGATTAACCTCTTCTACTGCTTTATTCTGTTCTTCCGTTAAACTAGGTCTTTTTTCTATATTTAGATTATCATAATTAATGCGATATACTTGTCTTTTAATCTCTTTAACTAATCCCTTACTAATTAGAGTTTTAACCGTACTAGTATTATCCTTAGTCTTTAAGACCTCATTATTCTCTAATAACTTTTCTAAGATTTCTCTCTGTTTAGGATACTTAAGAGTCTTTAAATACTCTCTTACCAAAGAAATATCTTTATCTAAGATAATATAAGTCTGATACTTACTATAATCATGATTCTTAGAGGTCTTTAAACTACTAGGAAGCATCGTATTATAAGCACTAATAAGACTACAAAGCGTTATTTGTTTTAAGTATTTTCCTAATCTTAATAACTCTTCATTTAAAACAAAATTTTCTAAAACAATACTATCTATCTTTTTTAAATCATAATCCCCTAAAAAAGTATCACTTATCTTCAAAACAAACCCATTAATCAATCTCTTATTAAAAGGTACTTTTACTTGCATTCCCACTTTAATCTTATCTTTTAAAGTCTTAGGTATTAAATAAGTAAAAGTCTTATCAATAGTCTTATTATTATATTCAATTAATATCTGTGCGTACATAAAAACCTTTCTTACTTAATATCTATATTCTTACTTAATTATTTTAATTTTTCTATTTCTTCCATAGATAAGCCTGTTATCTTAGATATAGTTTTGATGTCTAAACCTAACGCTAAAGCATTTTTAGCATTTTCTAAGGCTTTTTCTTGAGAACCTTTTTCAATACCAGCCTCTGTTGCTTCCTCTAACTCCGTGTTTCTTATCATCTCTTGCATATTTTCTTGGTCGAACATATACACCATTTCATCATCACTTGATAATTCTTTAGCCTTATTAATAAAATTCTTAGCTTCTTCTTTACTCATAAAAGATTCTATCTCCTTTTTTAAATCAGAAGAACAAGTCGCTTTAAATATTCTACATATCTTAGCAATATTCTCCTCAAATTCATTAAGATAAGTATAACTCTTATCAAAGGCTTTGGCTATATTAATATTGATTACTTTTAATGTTTTAGTCATTATTTCACCATCTTGATTCTTAAGATATCCTATATCAATAAAGTTTTTCTTAGGATCATTAAGTTTATTAAAATTAATTAAAACGCTATTTCTAATATTCTTATAAGTAGTGTCGCCAACCTTTAAAGTACCAGATGCTACTTTAAAAAGATAAACATAATTCCGATTAATCATTATCTTCTTTGAGTTCATTTCCACAATAATTTTATCTTCTTTATAATCAAGCAAAACATCAACATGATTATCCATATCTTTTCTTTTTTTCTTTAACAACTCCTTAGATAAGTGTTTAACATTACCTTTAACTTCTTTAAGACTCTTATCCATTACTACTGCCACAATAAGTTCAACTAAAGGCATCCCTTCATCGGAACCAATAATACTTCGATAGTAAGGATCAAACAGCATCGAAATAAGATCATTTTTATCTTCTTTTACCCCTTTTACTTCTTCTATAAATAGGTCGTCTATATTCATAGCAAACCTCACTTTCTAGAAAGGTAACTAGCCGGCAATAAATTACCCTTCATATATATATATTGGCGGTCAATGTCGATTTTTGTTCATAAATTGCTAAATTTTTTCAAAAAATGGCAAAAAATGCTAAATTTCTTATATATTTCCACTTTTAGATAACAAAAACGACCATAGATTTTATCTATAGCCGTTTGAGAAATAATCTTGGGAAATATTTCCTATAATCATTCGTTTACACTTATTAAAGTTATTCTCGCATAGCCATTACCTTTTTTGCTACAATTTTCGGTTGGTGTCTCACTAGTACAAGTAGTGGATATCGTCTTTGTACTTTCTTCAGATGATTCTTGACAATTATAACAATACATAGCTTTATCAGTTAATAGGGAATTACCGACATAGCCAGAACCACCAGCTCCATTTATCCCATAAGCCCCAGCACCGCCATAAAATCCAGCACCGCCGCCAGAACAATTAATCCCATCCAATTGCCTACAATCACCACCAAAACCAAATCCTCCTATTTTGTATCCACTTCCAGCAGACGTCTGTGTCCCACCATAAGCTTTTTTAAAATCCATACCTTCTCTATCTGCACCAGCATTTCCTTGAAATCCGCCTCCTGAAGCACCATCTAGCCCGCTATAAGCACCGCCACCACCGCCAGCTACCATTATAATGCTTTCTTTATTATTATTTAAATTTGATAGCAAACCGGATTTTGTAGCAATATGCGTAGCTCCTCCCCCAGAACCCCATTTTTCTTTGCTAGCATCTTGACTATTACCACCGCCATTATATCCCCCTTCACAATAGCTCCAGCTTCCCATATCTGCACATTTCTTAAGATCAGTTGAACCAACATTTATATAAATCGTCTCATTAGAATTCAAATTTATAGTGCCACTTGAACAACCGCCATAACCTCCTACAGTTTCACTTGAAAATGCTCCTCCTTGAGCTCCCCAAGTCTCCAATTTATATGTTCCAGAAACTGGAGTTGTAAAAGTCTGCTCACCCCCAGTATAATCAAAATTGTAAATAATTGGTAAACTAGAAAAATACAAATTACATTTAGTCTTTTGATTTAAATTATTAATAATTAAACTCCAAGAATCATTATTCCAAAATGCTTCAACATCTGTATCACAAACTGCTCGTTGAAACAGGGCTTCGCCCTTTTTAGGAAAACCGCTTTGATACTTATCGTTTACATAAATAGCTAAGTTCTCTGTACTAACTTCTTTAAATAAAGTTTTGACTAAGAAAAAACTTAAAAAAGCAAAACCAACTGCCAAGAAACCTTTCCACCCAGTCATATAATCTCCTTTAATCTCCTTTCATAGAGTTCATAACTCTTAGAAAAGATTAGGTGAATAAAGGGTTTAAAGTCATTTTGACCAGAATTTTGACTAGAAATTAATTAATCTTTTGACTATGATAATTTTAAAGAATCCTAAATAAATACAGGGATTTAACGACTATTATTTGACTATAATTTTGACTATTAAATTTTTAACTTTGTATTAAAAAAAGTCTAAATATATGGTATTATTTACGTATAATGATAAAAATAAAGATGAAAATTAGGATTCATAGAGTTATGAACTCTATGAAAGAAAGTGTCAACTAAACGTCAAAAAAAGTGTCCATTTTAGAACACATCTTTATTAAACCAATTATATTTATCTGCCAAGAAACGGTATAAAACTTTAAATAAGCTAAGAATAGGAGTAGCTAAAATCATCCCTACAATTCCAAAAAAATGCCCAAATACTAATAAGCCAAGTATTATTGATACCGGATGAAGCTGCATCGTTTTACTCATAACAACCGGTTGTAAAACATAGTTTTCAACTAGCTGAACAACCACAGCCACAATTAAAGTTATAATCCCAATAATTGGATTTTGGGAAAATCCTACTATTACAGCAGCTACCCCACCAATATAAGGGCCAATATAAGGAATTAAATCCGTAATTCCGCAAAGAAGTCCAAATAAAATTGGTGACTTTAAACCTGCAAAAGCAAACCCAATCGAATCACATACAAAGACCATAAATGCCACTAAAAGAGTCCCATTCACACATTTTCTTAACTCATTGGCAATATCATCAACTAGTTTTTTTGTTTCCATTTTATGTGATTTAGGAATATACTTTAATAAATGATCAGTTACATTATCAAAATCAAATAATAAATAAATGCCAACAACTAAAGAAATACCAATCGTTCCTAAACCACTTACTAAAGAACCAGCAATGCTAACAATAGTAGTAGGTAAATTATTAGCAATCCCCCCAGCTAAGTTTTCCATTGTTTTGAAAATATTATTTTCTATTTCCGCAACATTAATCATTTCACTACTAGAAAATTTATCCAAGAAGGTTGTAATCCATTCCTTTAATTGATTAAAGATACTAGGCAAAGCGATAACTAGATCATTTAACTGATTATAAATAGTGGGAATTAACATTCCAAAAAAAGCAAACATAATAACAATAAATGCTAGATATACCGTTATACAAGCAATTCCTCTTTTCCACCCTCTATTTTCTAACCTTACCACAATGGGATTAAATAACCAAGCTAAAACAAAACCAATAAAAAATGGCGTTGCTACACTTAAAAGAGTAACAATTAACTTTAAAATTCCCCATTCTTTAATAATTAAAGTGCCTAAGAAGATAATCCCTATAATCATCATAATATAGACTAAATGCAAGATTTTTTTAGATAAACCCACAACTTCATTAACATCAGAGACATTAATCTTATTATTAATTTTTTTATTATTATCCATAGTATCCCTCCTTAAAAATATATTCTAAATATATCACAGATATGGAAAAGGTTATGGCTTACGGTGTTATGAGTATGCCTGCCCTTGTTGTCAACGAAAAGGTTGTTGCTATGGGTAAGGTTTTGAAAGCTGCTGATGTGGTTGCTCTGCTGCACAAGCTGGGGTTTTAACGATGGATAAGAAAAAGGTAGCCTTTATTTGTGTGCATAACTCCTGCCGCAGTCAGATTGCAGAAGCACTTGGAAAACATTTGGCGGGAGATAAGTTTGATTTCTATTCTGCCGGAACAGAAACAAAATCACAAATCAATCAGGACGCTGTGCGGCTTATGAAACAGCTTTATGGGATAGATATGGAGCAAAGCCAGTATAGCAAGACGATTGATAAAATCCCTACGCCCGATATTGCGATTTCAATGGGGTGTGATGTCGGTTGTCCCTATATCGGTAGAGCGTTTGATGATAATTGGGGACTTCCCGATCCGACGGGCAAAAGTGATGAATGTTTTATACAGGTCATTGAGAGAATATCTCAAAAAATAAAAGACTTGAAATTAGAAAAGTAACATGAAAGCCACAGAATGGATATATTGCCCTATCTGCGGCAATAAAACTCGCACAATGATACGGGAAGATACAGAATTAAGAAACTTCCCTCTCTACTGTCCGAAGTGCAAAAAGGAAACAAGCATCAATGCTCAGGATATGAAAGTCACGCTTGCAGAACACAAATAAGATTTTTATGTATGCCGCCGCATGGGTGATACCATAGCGGCGGTTTTTCGTGCCTATCGGCTGTCTCTGTCAAAGGATCTGAAAAGCTATATGGAAGAAACTTACGGGATTCATGAAAAATTTCTATATCTTGAAAATAAGATTTTCAGGAACATGGATCACATAAAGCAGCTGCGGATCTATCCACCGGAAGATGGAAAAT
>ERZ779643.257-NODE-257-length-48266-cov-3.965423_pt1 | contig 48266 bp, 46 predicted proteins | sample MGYA00511564_ERZ779643 | MGnify/ENA primary metagenome ERZ779643 (study PRJEB29588, sample SAMEA2147114) | human gut metagenome | biome: human gut; feature: human-associated habitat; material: faeces | place: Denmark | collected 2008/2010 ...
AGCGTCGTGTTGTCCTCAATAGGAATTTTAACTGCCAATAAATCACCTCACTTTAATTGCCCACCGACAGCGGCAGAACCGTAGCGGACGAGCTTGTAGCGGAAACAATTTTGTACCAGCTCGAAACCGGTTTCGCATACGTCGGTCTGATTTTGAAGTAGTCCCCGTTTTGATGCTGAGAACTGTCTTTATAATACTTAAATGTAATGTAGTGACTCCCCGCCGGAACCGTCACCGTATACGTCTTCACATCCGCAGAAGATTCTCCTTTAAAGGAGTGGAACACATTTGAAGTATCTATTGTGGCGGAGTCCGCTAAAGCCGTGTTCAGATTACTGATGATACCATAGTCATAATTGCTCTCACCATAAGAAATACAGGATAGCGTCACGACCGTCTCTGAAGCGAAGTTGAACGTAAGTTTCCCATAAGAATAAGAACTGTTGACCCCGGCGTTTCCGGACGTGTAGTATCCGTCCGTACCCATAGTGAACGCGTATTTCGCCCCACTCGCTGTGCTCTCCAGTGTCCCCGCAAGCGTATCAACCGTTGTCGAGTGCTTGATGTACGGATAAGTGGATTGATACGTAGCGTAATTACTAGACCACGTTCCGGAATAACTCGTAGAGTCTCCCTGAATCTCGTCGTTGTCGTCCACCGTTAGAGCGGAGTAGCCAACAATTGTGTCGTCGGAAGCAATCGTGATAGAAGTCTGTGTTCCCTCAACAATCCGCGCCGAATCGTCTTGCCAGATAACAGATCCGTTGAGTACGAGCTTCTTCAAAGCCTTCGTCGCTCCGTTCTTAACATAGTGAATCGCCTTGACATTCTCATAGGTAGTCCCGTGAATCGTAACCGAATCCCCGGAAGGAGTCGGCGGATCCGGATCAACCGGAGTTTCATTCCACTTAAACGTGTAGCATCCGTCAGCATCGGTGCTGTCATATACCAAGAGAGAAGAGGAAAGATTCAAAGCGGGACGAACGCCATTGATACCAAGGTAAACACGGCTGTAGTCCAAACTACCATTCGAGAGGACACGCCGAGCGGATTCGGAGTACGAGTAGCGAGGCGTTCTCAGCCACCAATACCAAGCGGTATTCTTGCTCGAAGGTTTAGAACTCGAAGGAGTGTTGCTGAAACATTGTTGAGTGACATACCCGATACGAGCGGTATTGCTCGTGTAGTACCCCCACGCCGCACCTTCGGCGATGCTGTTCTCATTCGAAAGACCGACTTCGGTTGTGGACGGCAGGAATACTTTGCGTACAACATCCTCATAAGAGTCACCGTCTACACTCGGCTTGACAACACGAATGGTTGTCGAGAGAATAGCGGCTTTTTCATCATCGGTAAAACCGTTCAGAAAACCGGGGCGAGCTGCGTACTGAGTGCCGTAACCACCTGTACCCGCCGTAGTATCGGGAGACTGGTCTGCGCTATGAGCTGCACTGTACCATGCGCCCCCTGCGGCATCTTTGTTGAGCCATTGGTCGAGGTTGGAGACTGAATAACGGTTGTTACCATAATTCTTTCGGTTGGAATTGCTGTTACTCGGCTCTTTGGCATCAAAACATCTCAGGTCAAGAATCTCAGTGGCGTGTAGCGTTACCGAACTCTCCGGATACGCCGGTTCGCATTGATGATTCTTCGCCACAATCGTCCATACGATGGGCTCAGGCGTCTCTGTATTCACTTGAAATTTCCCGAACTTAACCTTCGCCCCAACAGGCAAATTAGAAAGCAATTGTGAAATTTTCGTTCACCTCCTTATAGAATTGCAGTATTGCTTTAGATTGTTTTTGTTCTTATTCTCGCCCCGTGTAGCTCGAAATGGAATCCGGGGAAGATGAGCATTTGCGCCATCCGAGATATTCGTTTATCAAGTAGTGGTTTTTGCAATGGCAACTGTTTAGTGTGTCTGCGGTGATTATGATCTTCATAGATACTCTCATTTTTTTGGTCACTTTATACAGCAACAAAATCGAAGCCATCACACGTTATTGTTTTGCCACCACTACCATATATTTTAATTTTGGTTTCACTCCAACCGAAAAAATCAATAGCGTAAGCGACTATCTGTGTCATATAATCGGTTCCACCTTTGGTCACAACAGAAACGAGCGTTCCATGATTATATCCACTTGATTTATACCCACGAATCATTAAATTGTTTCCTTGTATAATTGTTCCTTTTATTGTTCTAAGAGAGTCTTTTATATATACTTCATCTCCTTCACTGTAATTTTCGATATTCACGTTTTCGATTTTTAAAATCCATCCAGTAATACCCGATGGAATTGTGAATGTCGGAATTACGCCACCGCTTCTACTATATATATTGTTCCATCCAATTTGCGGCTTGTTTAAAATTGCGCCCGGAGCGGATTCGTCCACAATATTCCAATCGGGATTAACTATTTGCTCAGTTCTTGCTATCGTATTCGGTATATATTCATCAGACAATTTATTCACTTCGTGATAGTTTTCCACATAGAGTTTCAATTCATCGACATTTTCATTACCAAAGACAACTTCCTTTCCTCTGTCAATGGTTATAGTGTAATTGTCACAATAATAGTAGAGGTATTGCATGCTATTAACGGGGGATACATCTTTATACTCATTACCATTTACTTTTAAGGATATAACGAAAGGATAGCTAAGATTCAAACTCCGCCATGTGTCGTAAGTGAAATCAACATACCCATTGATAATCCTCTCATAAAACGGTCTATTCTTTACATAATCTACCGCCGTCTCGTCATTCTGTGCCCAATCCGCCTGTTTCTGTTCTGCTGCGGCAGGAGCCGTCTTCCACTTCTTTGGCTTCCCCTCCGTGTCCACTTCCTCCACAGTCAGCACCTCTCCAACTTTCGCCACCTGCGGCGCGTCAATTTTTCTGTCCAATTCCTCTTGGTCAACCGCGTCAAATTCCAACACCTTTCCATCTACCATTAACGCTTCCCCATTTAATAAAACAGGTTTTCTCTTTCTCATAAAACCTCCTTTTTACAAAAACATATTGAAAAAGCCTCACAAATCCTGTATAATAAATACACTAAGAATTATGGAGCTTTTATGAAACAACAAATTCTCCCACCGCTTGCAGCGGTTCAAATATATACAAAAAGATACCCAAATATATGGGATAAAACAGAGCGTCTTCTCGAACGCGCAAAAGAAAACCCACCAATAAAATGGGATCGCTCTATCTGTATGTGTCCTATTGCTGCCGCGAATACCATTGCATCAACATACACCGATAGTTGCTACGACCCACCGATACCATCTCTGTTAGCTGCACTCTACGCATGGCGAAAAGAAAAACTCATTTACACATTCGACGCAGACATTCCAGAAGAATTGCTCAACACTGCCGATGATATTGTAGTCCCTGTAGAAATTATTGAACATCTTCCCGCAAAATGTGTCTACATTCCTTTTTCTGAATTTCTAAAACAACCCGGAGCAGATGGATTTTTCGCTTTTATTGAACACGACCCAAATACAAAAGCAAAAGAATTGCGTATCAATCCAATAGATGAAAACGGTAACGAGGGTACACACTTTTCTTTGCATCTATCGCCCGGAGCCACTATCGGACAAGGAATGGAAGAAAGCGCAAAATATGCATTTGAGCAATACGAAAAAATCAAAAAACTATATCCCGGCAAAGAACCCGATATAGCTTTAAAAGAATTTCTCGATGAACAAAAAGCCGCAACCCCATTTATCGAATTCTGTGTTCAATTACTTCTCTATATCTGCGCAGACAATGCCGATATAGAAGAAAATCCAAAACAAAAGTCTATCTACCGCCCGACATCAAGAATTCGTGACTAATTCAAAGAAGTTCGCCAATGGGACGTAGGTGTAAAAATCGGCGCGTCTCTGCGTAAAGCAAAATCGCAGTCTGCTCAATCGCATTCAGATATGCCGCCATTAACGAGACAGTATAAGAATAGACCACATATTCGCCGCGCACATTGGCATCATTTCTGGACGGGATCAAGAGATAATCCAAAGCTGATTCTCCGATGGGTTAGCAGCATTGCTGTAAACGCAGAAGATGGAGATATAATTCCAACCATCATTGAAGAAAAAGGAGAACCAAAATGAGCAAGTCAAACTACATCGAAAACAAGGACGGAACTGTTGTAGTCTCTCTCGATTACGGTATGTCATGGGATTATGAGGACGCCATTAAGGAATTCTCCGTCGGCTCCTATGTCATCCTCTACGGACGCAAAAATGTAAACCGTGGCGATTCCGCAGAGCAGTACAATTTTATTAGAGGCAATGGGAGCGGCATCCCCGGTAACATGAATAGAGAAATATGTAGATACCACGGATTTCGCGGAGAAACGGAATGATACGCAAAATAGGCTTATGGCAAGCGCCAAATCTTGGACGTAACCGCATCCTGTTCCGAATCAGATACGCCATTCAATGGAGCAATCCGTTTTCTTCTCAGTGACGTTTTGAATCCGGAAGACGATTAATTTCTCATAACGTATGCCGCCGGGCATTGGATTGAAATTTCTCGCGGGCGTATCGCCCCATCTATTGTTAAGGAGATTGGTATGGCAAAATACGAAATCAAATACCTTTGCGGACATAGCGGAACCGTCCAATTGTTCGGCAAAAATGAAGATCGCGAAAGAAAAATAAAGTATTACGAATCCCATTATATCTGCCCCGATTGCTATAAAGAGCAGTTTCGTGTCCCCACAGCCGAATGCGAAGAGGTGGAAATGTTCTATCGTGACTACAAACACAAATGCCCGCAGTGTGAAACCAAACCAAATAGCTACGACTCCAAAAAGAAAACCATTATCGTTTACGTTCCAAAAGCAACAGGCATCGCTCTCCCCGATTATGGCATTGAAGGACTGAATGAGCTTCGCGCCGCAATCGAAGAGAACAATGCCTACCAAGAATCTTTCCACCAAATAATTGCGAACGAGGACAATGACGGAATTTATCCTCCGAAAACACCACAATATAGCGTCGCGGAACTCATGCGCAAATATCCATCCGCCGCCGCATATTTGGAAGCAGAAGAATACAGCGAATCCGAGAATTACGCACAATCCACCATTGGCGAAAAGGCCCTAAATCGTATGCGTACCGGAGAAGATTGCCTACTCGTTCAAAAAGAGATGCAAAATGAATGGACAGACTACTGTCATAAGCGAATATTGGATTAGCCATCCGCTTCTACCATCATCACCGACTCCGCAATTGTCGCTCCGCCGCCTGATTTTGCGTACACCTTAACGACAAGTTCCCATTTGTCCGTCGTTTTTACCGCGTTTGTAAACTCCGCAATCCCATCCGATCCAACCGTTACCCAAAAAGGATTCTCATCTTTGCATTGTTGGATACCTGCAAGATGGTTTCCGTAGCATTCATGATCGTCGTAATTAACCTTGCCTTTTGGGGCTGCGCGTCACTCGATCCCATGAATATTACGGCATCCGCCACCACGCGACACAGTAGGTGACGACAAATCCGCACACAAGCGGTGCTGCCCAGTTTAGGATTCGTTCGATCATATGTCCTCCGTTGGTTTAGTATTTTTCTGTTCTCACCCCCCGTGTAGATCGAAATGGCATCCGGGGAAGATGATCATTTTTGTTAGTTGGTTATTTCTGCAGCAGATATAATGCCAGAATCGTCTACTGTAATTTTAAACTTCTTTGATGATCCCTCGGTCGAAGATTTTACTATCAGCGATTCTCTTACTTCAAAATTCCACACCAAATCGCCTAACCCCGATTCAGTAAGCAAGACTTGACAAGTGGCTTTGATTTGTTGGCCCAAAGAATCCGTTACCAAATATGATGCTTCAAAAGTATTATTTTCTGTACCATATTCTGGTTCCGAATATGATAGTCGTGTAAGCGTATACGGATTGACAAGATTTTTCAAAACAAATGGCGCATAAGCGTTAGGCATTACATAAAAGTACGCCGGGACTATCGCGAGACGTTCTTTTAATTCATCCCCCGTACTCGGAATCTCGATATATGGGATAAAATCAGCATAGCCAATTCCATTTGCAGTAGAGTATGTTATGGCTTTAGGCGTATTTTGCGGTACATCTCCGTACAGCGTTACGAAAGTGCTTCCTTTGACGAACTCAATTTTGTCATTGGAATTTATTTCCGCTTGCCAAATATCTCCACCACTATCAATGAATCTGAAATCCGCATAGGTAACGCCTTCAATATTACCGGGAAAGAAGCCCATCAATGAATATTTTCTGAAAGTGTCGGTATTGATCAACTGTACCGCCCGCCCAGCGTCATAAGCAGCCTTGATCTCTGCAAATTTGTGGGACACCACCCATCCATTGTCACCCATCGAGACAGTTACATCAAATCTGTTTGGCATATCCACCGTTTCCGTCTCCTTGATTTTGCCGGATTCATCAACGGATTTGACCTTGACGATTTGCCCGATTTGTGCAGTGGCAGGGGAAGGGAGAGCATCAATCCCAAGATTCTTCTGCATCAGAGCTTTTTCTTCATCTGTAAGCTTATTGATTGCATAATCTGTTGCAAGTAAAGGTCTGCCATATTGCCATTGCATTCCATCTTTCGTAGGGATGTATACAGGAACTTCATATGAGTCAGGAGCATCTTCCGGCGCTATGTCAGAAAGACGTATACTATTAATCCCAAAATGTCCATTATCGTACTGGATAATGCTAAGCTCTCCAAATCCAATGTTTGAAAATATTGGATTACCGTATCCTCCGCCAGTTTCAAGTGGTGTTGATAATCGATATATGTAACCGTAATAATGTCCAATCACATCTTTCCCATTATTATTGGCTGTGATTATCTCTTCGACGGTTTTGTCGCACGTTATCCATCCATCTTCACCGTCATCAAATGTACAAACAAACGTACCAGATTTTGCAGCTTTCCATTTCGTCGGCTTGCTGTCTTCATCCACTTCCTCGACGGTCAGCACCTCACCAACCTGTGCCACCTGCGGTGCGTCGATCTTCTTATCAATCGCATCCCCCGCCGCTTTTGCGTCCGCTGCCTGCCCGGATTTGGTCAATGTGGTGTCGATAACGGTCGCAACGGGAATATTCGGTTTGTTGCTCAAGTCATGGTACGAGCCGGAGAAGTTGGACGTACCTGCACCGATGTTGGTACGGGCCTGTTTCTTTTGCTTCTCCGTCAACTCCTGCTCAACAAACTTCACTGCGTCCTTATCTTTTGCATTCGCAAGCGCATCGTACACAGCTTTTGCAGAAGGATAATTTTTCTCTGAGTCGTCTCCAGTCCCAGTTGTCTCATCAATTGTCTGGACTTTTCTCCCCACAAGTTCCAATTTGTAAGAATTAATCTTTACACTGCCATCTTGTGCAATCGCAATACGCCAATTCTCCATACCAGCCATAGAGCTGCTGAATACAAAAACATTTTTTAGATCCTCACCAAAATACATTCTTGCAAACGTAGAATACGGATACATACCCGAAGCCCACTTCGCATAGACAGCGTGTGTATATCTCAAAGGATTGATCTCATCATATGTCATATCCGCATGAAGAACACCATCTGCATCTTCCGTAATATTAACAACGACCAATTCTTTTTCAACATCTACCGCTTCCGTTTCTTTAATTTCTCCGTTCTCATCGACTTCTTTAACCCGAATTAAGTCTCCAACCTTTGCCGTGCTCGGAGCTGCTAAAAAACGAACGGGAGATGGATAAACCGTAGTCCCGCCATTCCACAGATTATTGATAATATCCAATATCTGCTCATATATCTTCGGATCCGGTTCATCATATTCATCCGTGATTACATCGTCCGCAGATTTGCAAACAGGGATACATAAAAGCTCTGTAGACAAATCCTCTCCGGCTTTAACACCGATTAGAATTCGCCCTTCTTTCGGCAATTCAGGAACATTGCACGTATCCCCATCGAAAATTTCAGAGCCATATTCACCGTCTTCGTAGGCAAACACAGCCATTTTTGTACGAACATTGTCCCAACTTTCATCGAATTGGAACTGAATCGTATAGTCCTTGTTATGCGAAACGAAATGATTTACGCCGCCGATTCTGCGTAAAATCTTATTCCGCACTTGTACAATCATTTCACTCACTTGTTACCTCCGTAATCGTCAACGTTTTAGTCGCTTCGTCATACGTAATCGTCGGATACGCACTTGCTTTACTATCCAGTATCGTAGAAATTTCTTCGATAATTCCCTTTTGCGTAGATACAATGTTCGGAATGGTATCATCCAAAGACACCATTCCGGCCCCATTATGATACCCCTCAACAATAGGAGTAGATGTCGAATACACGCCGTCAATGTATTGCTTATATGCACCTTTGTTAGGCATCGTTCCTGTGACTTTCCCCGTTGAAATGTACGCTGTCTTCCCCGACAAGATTTCACCAGAAACTGCCGTAGCGTCCGACGTATCCGTTCCCGTACTTCCAGTAGAAATCGTATCTATCGCTGCCGGAAGTCCAGACAAATTAGACGCAGCAGTTCCCGACTTGCCCGTGATTTTCGCATTACACTGCGTCAAAATAGTATTAAGCGACGTAAACCACGACGTAATTTTTTCTGCTACAGACATTAAGAACCTCCAATCAGCGTATCCATATTTGCCGCCGCCGCATTAAAGTCCCCCAATACCTCTGCCACATAATCGTATACTGCTTTCCCGGATACCGCATTGGTTCCAGTAGAAACAACAGACGTATCTACCGTTACGGAAGCATCGCCCCAAACAAGAGTTACAACACTTCCTGTAACAGAAGCCTTTAACACTTTTCCATCTGCTGCCCCGGCAGGAAGACTTATTTTCCCAGTCTCCAATGCACGTAAAGCCGCAGCAATCTTTGTCATGTTGCTATCGGTTTCGCCAGCCAATGCCAAACGAAATTGCTTCACATTTGCGTCTGTGGATTCCGGGAACAACGTCAAATTGTAATATTGTGTCGTACTCATGAGCCACCTCCGTATTTCGCCCGGAACGTTTGTGTATCCAAATCGGCAAGAGAAGTCGTATCAAAGTAGGCAATCTGATATTCGTCGAATAGAATATCCTCCAATGGGATGAATCCATCTACGACGAATTTCTGTGTAAGAATATTGTGGTCGATGCCGCGCATGATATAGTCCTGACTAATACCAGTGACTGTGGCGGCACATTCTCTGCCTATTGTAATAACCCCATTGCTTCTCGTGGACAATATAACGCTTGTCTCATTGTAAGCCTTAATCGCCATATCAGCCCTCCAATACGATGCGCCCCTTGCCATATTTTGTTGTGTTACTACCGGAGGTGACGTAAGGAACGTATGAGAGACAGCAATCACCAAGATTCGCAGTAAGATTGCTTGCTATTTCTATTTTCATTCTATTAGCAATGCCAGACACCGCAGTTCCTGTAACAGAAAACGCTTCAACATTCGTTCCATAATAATAAAATCTGCACCCATATGCGGTCGCTTTCGATAAATCCACCGCCGCGTTATCGGTGTCATAACAATCAATGTATAAAACCTTGTAAGACCCGGCGATCATACCAATGTCTTCAAGACAGTGAATCTGCGAATACGCATCCACCATTATACCTCGCTTTCTTTTCCATCCTCCACGATTGTGATCAAAACCTCAATAGAAGCAAGATCCGCAGGAGATAAAGAAATACCGCACCCGGCAAGCACCGAATACGGTATTTCAATATTATCAAAATTCCATTCGACTTCGCTCTCGTGGAGCTGTTCCAATTCGTCAGAAATCTGCGCCGCTTTGTCTGTAGGATCGTCGCCCGGTGGGAACACAATTTTTCCTTCGTCGTTCACTTCCCCGCCGTATTTTGCAATGATCTTTCGTTCCTCGTCCGCGAGAAACCGCATAGCGTCCGCGATTTCATTATTCATGCGGTAAATCGTCCGCATTGTCTTGAGCTGCGAGATGGGGAGCTTTGCCGTTTGAAGAATAGAAAGCCCCTCCCGCGCCCGGATTAAATCCATGTATTCCATTATATCTCCTTTTATCACAAGTCATCTTCTGTAAGTACTCGTTTTCCATTAACGTACAGTTGCTTACTTATATTTAAGTATTTTCCAGCGCTTGTATTCAAGGTTAAGTACTTGCTACTATTTCCTATTACATCCATCCATTGCTCATTGCTTGCTCTTACATTGACCCAAAAAGATATTCTATCTGTTGCGCTCGCAATATCCAATCCTTCGGGTCCGCCCGAAACAAATCCGCAAGCTGATGTTGCATTAGTTGCGCTATCTTCATACTCAAAGTCTATGGCTTTAGCAATGAATAAACTAGAGTAAATACCATATGTCTCGCTGACGCCCATTCTTCTGTCACATGATAAATATGACTCTCGTGCCAGCATTTTTGCCCCATTGGAAAATTCAATCGATTGGCAAAGCACTTCTCCGGAAGATTTTACCCGGAACCCCGGCGTCTTTACCGTAGACGTAGTATAAGACCCCGACGAATTATACGTTTTTACATCGGTACTCACTGCTCCCAAAGAAATACCATTCGTACCAATATAGACACCATTGTTCGTATTGTTTTCAAGAGAACTCTTTCCACTATACAAAGAACTGCTCGTGATCGTAAACCCACCAATACTGCCGCTCGTAGCCGTAATATTGCCGCTCATTACAATATTTCCGTCCGCATCCAGATAGAAATTTTTCGTTCCGTTCTTCGTAATACTAATGCCAGAAGCAGCATCCAGAGTGATCACATTCACGCCTTTCGTCATCTGAATGGATCCATTCGTCATGGACATACCGCTGTCTGTAAGGTTAAAAGAAAAACTGCCGTTACTCTTTTTAATATTGATATTGAACTTTATCCAAAAATTCGCTTTATAGTTGGAACTGTCTGCCACCGCGACAAGCATATCGTTTTTTTTATAGTACGTATATGCTGTTCCGGGTTCATACGGAGCTTGATACGTAGCCGTCGAATTTTCCTGCACCGTTCCAACGCCCTCGTACAGCCAAATATCGTCTTTTTTAAATCCTCCAATCGGAGCTGTTGTATAAATCGTTTTCTTCCCATCGATAGAATCCCAAATACCGCTTGGAACACCGTCAATGGATTTCCATAAAAAAGACATCGTTCCGCCGGAAGTCACTCTCGTGTACCGATAAGAGGATTCCTCTGCCGTATTAAACCAAATATCCCCCTCTCGTTTTACGCAATCTTCGTATTCTGCACTGGATTCTGTAATCCCCGTGACTTCACTATACGGCATTGTGGACTGATAAAAGCTGTCAATCTTACCATCATACTGCCCGGAAATCTCTACGGAAACTTCATCCACCAACTTCTGAATGTATTCGCCAATAGCAACGTTTTCTTCGTTGCCGCCAGCATCCTTTACAACAAAAGATAATCCGTTCTCATCCATACGGAACGTCTGATTTTCATTTGTAATAACCAAATTCTCTCCGGCAAGTAGCTTGCCAACGACTGCTTCTGCTACGATACCATACTTCGTACTACCGCCATCCAATGTAATCTTGCCAATTGCTGTCTTAATGGTGTTCCATCCATCATCTGTAAAGGCAAGCAAATTGTTGATAATCTTGAATTGCTCATTCTCATATGTTGCCCCGCCGTCAGAAGATCTCCTGAATGTCATACCAGAAGAATCCCAAACAATGTTCTGGTCTGCCGCTGAAATAATGGACTTTGCCGCTACATTAAAAGCATTTGTGATTAACTTTGTAATTTCAGACTTGTAATTACGACTGAAGTCTACAATAGAATTCCAATTCGCATTTACTTGCCCAGAAGTAGAATTGGCAGAAGAAATCATTTCCTCATATGTGAATCCTGCATCGTCCAGTCGGAAGCGATTACCAAATGACAGAGAAAAATCCTCCAAATCGTCGTAGGAGAATGTCATTTCCAGTAGAATCGGATAATACCAAAAGTCCTCCGCGCGTTCAACTGTAACCATACATCCGAGATTCAAGTCTTTTGTAAAGGCTTCAAACTCTGGAATGTGGATAAAAGCATCCGCGTCAACGTTAAACGTAAACGATGGTTGACTAAGCCGCCCAGCCACAATCTTTGCTTCATCGTACAGATCCTGTTTCATATCTTGAATCTGTTCCGCTGTCATTTCATCTGTAACGATATAGCTGTTATTGGAATACGAACCTTCTCGGATAAATGCAGAAAGAACTTTCAATTCATCTTGTGTAAAATTGTTCTTCATAGAGCAAGCAGAGTTGATAGCTTTCATGCTATTAAGAACCGTATCTATCTCCGCTTGTTTTGCTTCAATTTCTGCTTTTTTATTTGCAATCTGCGTGATGTAATTGCTGATAGCTGCGAGAATTTCAGAATAGTCATAGCCACCCTCAATTCTCACGCTCATCAAATTATCTTGCTCTGCCTTTTGTCCTTCAAGCGTTTTTAATTCCGATTGAAGCGTAGTAAGCTCAACCCGCTTGCCCCGCAGAGTAGTTGCCAGATTTGCATACTCTGTCCTTTTGGATTCTACAAGCGTATCATAAGCATTCACCTTAGCAACAAGGTCACTGCTCATCCACTCTGTATTTGCCCAAAAAGACAGATTGAGAATATAGTTCGTACCAATCGGATTCACTTCTCGAATGTCAATGTCTTGCCCGGAGACAAAAATCTTCGTTTTAATATCGTCCGCATCTTCATTGACTTCGATTGACTTTACCAAATTGTCGAACGACAGGTAAATCTGCGTCTTGTTTGTGTCTGTTTCCAATAGAGAAGAAATCGCGTCCGCCCGGATTGTCCGATTCAGAAAATCGAATGTGAAAATACACTGGTACTGTTCTTCCGCCACAGAGTACAATACATCAAGAAGCGTCTGCCCGGAAACATCCAGTGTTCGATACTTTGCTTCAAGCGCACTGTCGATCACATCTACAGACCACCCCGGCGCAAGAGACAATACATACCCCATAAACGTAGTAGGATTCCCATCCGCGTCAAAGTTTCCCGTGGAGTCATAAAACTTGTATGTTCCGTTCAGATAGTCCACAATCTTAAAGGACAACTCATACTGACAGGACTTCGCGTTCACCGTCTTCTGCCCAACGTAATCCACGCCGGCCTGCTTGCCGGATACATTGTCACTCACCGAGTCGATAATAAAATAGCCAATCCCGGAAAGAAAAATCTGTCGGTTTGTAACCACCAAACCATAATCAGCATTTGCTGCGCTGTCCATTACAAAAGACAACTCCGATGTATCATTGTATCGGAGCGTACAGGACGTGTCGTGTACATGAAGCGCGGACAGGTGTGTTCCGTCGGGATTGCATAAAATAAATTCCGGCTTTTCGCTCCGCCGGAAAGAGTCAAATTTATATTGCATCGTCAAACTCCAATCCGCCGATACAGAGGACACTGAATCTCAATCTCGCCCGCCGCCGCAGAGAACGAGTACGCAAGCGAGTTCGCCCCGGGCAGCAGCGGAAGCCAATTCTTACTAAACACGCCAAGTCGGTTTATACCCGTAGAAGATACAATCGTCTTGCATAAACAGTCCACAGTCAATACTTCACTGCCGGATAACCCCGTAAAAGAAAAAACACGATTGTTGTCCGTCGCGTTTGAAATAGTTATGTCCCCGCCTGAAGACGGCATTGTAATTTTTACTACAGGATACACATAATCCATGTAGTCCCCATAATTCATGATCCGAATCGTGCCGGTTTTATTGCTGTTCGCGGTAGCAACAATCGGATTTCCCTCGCCAAAACAGGAATCGCATTCTCCAACTACAGAAACGCCATACGTTTCGTTGCCATGCTGAACCGTAGAAATCTCTGTAAAAATACAATTGAATTTTACCGTAGAAATATCCGGCTGAACAATACGAAGCTCTTTGTATGTTACGCTGCCGAGCCAACGCATTACAGCGCTGATTTCTGCTGCGTCCATCGGCTTTTCACGCATTAGTGTCATATGAATTTCGCATGGATCTATAGCTTCACGTCCCATGTAAGCGTATTTTAACCCACCCATCATGCAGCTTTTTTGAATCGTAATTTCCCCGCCGCCATTGACTTCCATACTGCCATTCTCATTTACAATATGAAGCCCGAATTGTTCAGAGGATATACCATTGTAAATACAATATTCGCCGATAAAAGCCAATTTACCACCACCTTTCTATAATAAAAGCCGGAGCTGTTACGCCCCGGCATTTTCTTTATTCTTTTTTACTGGTATCTGCTTTGCTTCTTGAATACGATTGGAAAGCTCGATACCTTTTTCTGGATCTATTCGACCAGTCGCAACTGCATCTTCTACATTTTTGAGAGCTTTTTGCTTCCAAATATCCAATTCGCTGAGATTTTCTTGAACCTCATTTTGCGACCCCGCCTTTGTTTCAGCAGTAGATGGTTCTTTTTGAAATTCAATTTCATGTGCCGGATAATTTCTAAAAGACAATATTTTTTGAATTGTGTCCAATGAATCGCAGATGTGTTTCAGCATTTTAAATAACTTACAAATAAGACATATCGTCACTGCGAAAATAACAATTCCTAAAATCGCTCCTATAACAATTTCCGCTGGAATATAAGTTTCAACAAACAAAAAAGCAACCGATGGAATAAGAATCACGAGTCCTAAAGTTACTCCCAGAACAATCTTATCTTCATTATCCATAACAAACCTCCTACTTGCTTTGCTTAATCACCAGTACATATTATACCAAACTTTCAGAGGTTTGTCAATGCTTTCCGACTAATAATGACATCTTTAATTTATATGGAATTCCCTTTGATCTTCGTCTTCACGCCACGGCGAGACAATCTGTCTTCCAATTGCTCCACAGTATAATCCGACGCTTTCTTCAACAACTTTTCAAGCTGCGGCATTGCTTCGCTGGTTACATTGTCCGCATGAAAATCAAATAGCTTCTCCACAACAATCGGTTCAACATCATGCCCATAAACAGCCCCTCTGCGAATAAGCCCCTTAGAAATCACCTTGACAGGATCGTTCGCCCGCCAAGACACCATCGAACTCGTGATCGTCTTTGCAAGTTCCATGTACTTTGCCAAAGTCTCTTGAGATCTCTTGGTAAGCACAGCCTCTCCCTTTTGAAGTACCGCCAACGTTTCATTCTGTTTGAGCGTCCCACTGCCAACGATACCGCCTTTATGATAGAATCGAACGCCATCTAAGTACCAAACACCTTTTGCAGCATTATACGTTAAAGCCTGTCTGCCCAGCGTCCGGTTCAAACTTTCGGCGATTTCTTGATTCATCTGTGCATATAGATCCTTTTGGTATTGAGAAGTCGCATTGTGCCATGCTTTAGAATTGGCTTGCATCTGGGATTTTGCCGCGTTAATGAGCTGATCTTCGTCTTTGTTTTTACCAGCCCCGCCGTTGTACGTCTCGTTTTCAAGTCTATCTTTTTCGGAGCTATTGTAGTTCTTCCTATTAGACATACTATCTTTTGTGGAAGAAAAATCCATAGACCCACCATTGTACTTGTCTACTGCGGACAAAGCCTTGTTCCAAGCATCTTCAAGTCCTTCTACATCTCTTGTGTATTCAGCCGCGTAAGAACGCAGTTCCGACCACAAAGCCTTACCTTGCGTCCGGATCCGATCATTCGCTTCCTGCCAGAGCACACCCTCCTTACTGAGGTGTTCCTGTAGGGCGTCAATCTGAGAATCTAAAGCCGCGAGAGCAGATTCACGCTCCGCTTCAATCCGGTCGAGTGCCGCCTGTTTGCGCTTCTCAATCGAATCCAGCTCCGCGTTATGCTGAGACTCCAACAGCTTCAGCATTTCTTTCTGCTTCTTCTGATAGATCTTCGTCTCTTCATCTGCCGCATCTTCAATGGCATCAATCTGCTTATTAATATTCTCCTCGAACGCGTCATACTCTTTGTCCAGCGCGTCAAGCTGTTTGTCCAGTGTGTAGTCCGCCTGATAATCCGCGAGGTCTTTCTTCGCTTTCGCAAGTTCCTCTTCGAGCTTCAGACGTTTCGCCTGTGCTTCGCGAGAATCATCAAGAGAGAGCGCATCGATCTGGCTCTGCAAGGATGAAATGTTCTTATTTTTCTCCGCGACATCGGAGTTGTAATTTTCTTCGTCGCGAATCCCTTGGAGTTTTTCTTTCTGCGCGTCGATGATCTTCTTGTAAGCGTCAAGCTCGTCTTTCAGAGCTTTTTTCTGCGCATCGGAGGACTCTTTGATTTTATCAATCAGATTGTCGTAATAAGTATTCATCTCTTCCTTTTGGGAATCGTATGAATCCTTCGCACGATCCTTTAAACCGGAGTAATATTCATTAGTCGAATCTTTAAGATCATCATAGTGCTCTTTGATGGCATCTTTTTGATCTTCCAGAGCATCAATCTGCGCGTTAAGCTCCCGTTTGATAAGATCCACTGTCGCGTCCAGAATATCATCCATCGCGTCAATGGCGTCATCAATCGCGTCATTCTCCTCTTCCAGAAGCTTAATCTGTGCTTCCTTTTGCTTCTCGTAGAGTTTTTTGTTGATGTCATCGATTTTATCTACATAATCCTGATACTTCCGAGAGAGCTCCAGTAGCTGGTCACTCGATTCGTCGTACCCAAGAGACTTGTAGTATTCGCGAATGGTATCGAGATACCCAAGAATTTGCTTGTAAATAGAGATAACTTCCTCTTCCGAATCGTTCTTATCATCAATCAGATCGATCTGGTCTTCAAGAAGATCAATAGAATCCTGATACCCTTTAACTGTGTACTCGATGATTTTATTACTGATCGTTGTTTTCTGATCTTTGGAAAGGATGGAGTTTTTCTCACGCAATAGGTCGTTTAAAGCCTCAACCATCTGCGTCTCATCGCCGGATTTCTTAACTTGATCCTCTACTTTGGAGATATACTCATTGACAAGTGCCTGACGCTTTTGGTAAACCTCCTTCTCGTACTTAAAGTATTCGTCCTGATATTTGCTCAGGTTGGAAAAATACTTCTTGTACATGACTTCAAGCTCTTCAACATAAGATTCCTCAGAGATCCGCCCCATATCCAGTGCGTGATTTTTCTCAGAATACCATTTGTCAAACTGATCCTTCCATGCGTCAGTAGAAGATTTAGAAGAACTTTTGGTTTCCTCGCCCCATTGGATATTATCAGAAAGATAATTTAGCGTATCCGTCTGAGCAGACAGAATCGCTTCAATGGTTGCCACAACCCAAGGCTTCAGTTCAGAGTTGGTCAGCTTTCGATATTCTTCAACGGAAGTGATGTTGTGTTCCTTGATTTGCTGCTCAACCATTTTATATAGCCCGCGCACTTGGGCGTCATCGGCATTCTGATAACCTGCCGCCCGGATTGCATCAAAAGAAAATCCTTGAGCAAGCTCTTGTCTCAGCTCGATAATCTTCTTGATAAGCTCATCATACCGTTTGGTAAGCCCCGCCACAGAAGATTGTTCAATCTTGTACTTTCCACTCAGTTCATCGTAAGTGTAAGAAAGCTCCGGATACGTCTCAGATAGTTTAAGCACCTCTTCATATGTATACTCCGTATCTTTTGCGATCTCTTTCTGTAAGGACGTAATGGCTTTTGCCGATGACACATATTTCTGCATTTGAGATCCGAGAGTAGAAACGGACTGATACATCTCACGAAACGCTTCCATCTCTGCTTCCGTAGCGTCCGCTGCATACAAGGACTGAATAGCCAGACTCAATTGCTGTTGCGCAAACTTTTCCGCCGCGTCAGAATCATAAACGTAAATCAACTCGCCCGTAGCGTCCACCTGAGAAGTGACGATATTCTTATAGTCATCGCCAAGCTCAATCAGTTCCGCATAGGATTTTGCCGATACTTTGCCGAAAGCATCCTGTTCTTTCCGCAATCTTTCAAGAATCGAAATGGAATTCTCATATCCGGAAGCAATTTTCTGAATCTCCGCCGCAGAATCCCCAAACAGATTGTCGGACAAACTGGCACTCTGAACGTATCCAAACTGCTCCAGTTTATCAATAAGCTCATCTACAGTAAAACCATATTCCTGCGCGACAGATTCAAGCTGCTGAAAAGGTTCGGAGAGTTCTTTCGAGTTGATCGCTGCTTTGATCTCAACAGGATCGTCAAGACCCATATCGTTAAGCTGCTTCGTGATTTCCGTGAACTGCTTCTGTAAGTCGCTGTCATCTGTCTTGAGCCGAATGTCAAATTGGAACTGCTCAAATTCTTTTTCAAGATCAGGATACATATTGCGGAAGTAATCAGCAATTTGCTTCGCATATGGATTTGTGCTTGAACGCGTACTGCCAACCGCAAGATCCATAGCGTTCATTGCTTCCACATAAGCATTAGAAATTTCTTGGCTTATATCTTCCGATGAGCCAGAACCAAGAAGATCTTTTAAATTTTTAATCTTTTCGGTAAGAGTATCGTAATAAGAAGAGAATCGAGAATCAAATTTTGCTGTTTCTTCCGTTATTCTTTTCGCTACATCCCCATATTTTTCACTGTATTGCCCAGCCCGTTCCAATTGATAGCCCAACCATCCAAAAGCGTTAGAATATTTCTCTACATTACCGCTTTCTTCGATAATCGTCATCAAATTATTTAGAGCAACATATGCTTCGTCAGCATTCTTCGCAACCATGCCAAAGCTATCATTATCAAAATAAAAATAGTCTTTATACTCGGACGCCCCTTGAATTTGGCTCAGCAAAGATTCCAGTTCTTTTGAGTTCGCCCCTCTGACATACTTTACAGTTCCTCGACGCCCACTTCCCATCGTACCATATCTGGTTTCTGGATTGTAATCATAATACATGTTATTTGCATAACTAATTGTATCTTGATTTTCATTACGCCAAGCATTAAACTCTTCTTTTTGTTTCTGCTTAATTAACTCAATCGCTTCTTCTTGTTTGCCATTAACAAGGTCAAGAGCTTTGGCTTCATCGCCATATTTTTCAACAAGAGCATCTTGAATAGATAATAAATCTGCTTTTGCGCTATTCAGTTCTGTCTGGCTAACCGAAGTGTCTTTTAGCGTAGCGGATAATTTTTGAATACGATCAATATAGTCATCCCCCTCTGCTAAAGACGTTGACATTTCTTTCGCCGCGTCTGCGCATTCCTGCATCTCTGCCGCAGTCACAACCATAGCGTCATACAACTGCTTGCCAATAAAAATTAAAAGAGCAGACGCCGCCGCGACACCCAGATTGAACGCCGCGTTTAGCGCAAGCTGCTTCAATCTCAAAGCGGTTGCACCCGCTCCGGCAGTACTCATCGCGGCAGTCATTTCACCTAAACTGTTGCCAGTATTGGCTACTTTAATATTTGTAGCCTCCATAGCGTCATTAAGGTCGTATGTAATCTCCGTTACATTATCAATAGCCGCTTTTGCTTCATCTGCTTGTTTTCCGAATAACTTGTTGTCAAACAAATGAAACAATCCGCTGTTTTGAATCTTGTCTGAATCGCCCGTAAAGCTTAAATCAAACGCCTTGATGTTCAGAGAATTTAGTGCAACTCCGGCTGCGGTAATCAATCCCGGAATCGGAGTGAACGTCTGTGTCATCCAGTCCAAAGCATCTACAAAGTCCGTTATTCTGTCAATGCCAAACTTGATCACATCGCTATTCATAACAGAATCAGAAAGGCTTTCAAAGGAAGATTTTAACTGCGTAAGTTTACCACGAATGCTTTCGAGGTACTTCTCATTTTCCTTCGTCGCGCTGCCAGCCGCGTTCAAAGATGTTGTGAGAGTCTTCTCTGCAATATCAAAATTTTGAATCAAGGAAGCCATGGCGTTCGCATTTCGTTTGCCGCCAATAAGCTCCATGATCGCGGATTTGTCAATGTCTTCAATCTGGTTCCAAACTTTAGAAAGCTCTTGAATGATTTGATACGAGCTCTTAAAAGTCGTGGGATTGAGCATAATATCAACGGGATTCTCAGTGTTCTTGGTCAAGTCAAGAATTTTCTGGCGAAGTTTAGATATGGAAGACGCCATACCATCTGTGGCAATCCCCGCCGCCTCCGCGTCAACCTTCGTTGCACGGAGATACATCGACATTGTTTTTAAGGTTGTACCTACCTGATCCGGATTCTGCAATGTCGTGTTCATCGCCGTTGCTAAGGCAATTGTCTCATCAAGCGTATTTCCCGCCGCCGCCATAGCAGACGCGGAACGTGCCAGCACATCGCCAAGACCGGCTGAAGTGATCGCCTGTGTGTTACCTCAATCTGTTACTTCCCACCACAAGCAATGGTACTGACCGCATAAGCGGCGGACGGGTGATTTCTCCCCGTCTCTGCAATTTCATTTTTTGCGTTATAGTTGCAGTTCCGACTATATCTTCATCCCGCAAGGAGGATAGCGTGACCTATGCGTTACCGCATGAAATCTGTTAGTCTGTACGGATTTTTGTTTCCAAATCTTTCCTCGGAATTTTCCGCGCCCGGATTTTTCCCGATATAGCTATCTTTGTTCACGCACATTTCTGTACGGAGAGGCAAGTCAATACCTCATTGAGTTTATCTACAATCAGCATAGCGTCACCAGTTTCGCCATACTGGTCGCCAAACGCTTTCATTGTTGAAATCAATGTCTGAGAAGCCGTTGTTACATTGTCGATTCCATCACCAACCTGTTTGTACACAAGAGCCGCTTTTGCCAACCCTTCCGCTTCAGACATGGAATATCCAAGACGAGAGAAATCTGCCGTCGCCGTAATGACATCAGACAACGCCGCGCCGATCTCTTTTGCAGTATTTTTGGCGCGATCCATAAACGCATCATATCCCGCTTGCGTTTCGTCCGTTACCTTTTTGAGCTCCGTCATCGCGGAGTCAAGAAGCAAGACATTTTGGTACATCATCTTAATGTACTGAATGCCTTTGGTCATCGTGGCTGTAATAATAGCCCAACCGCCGAATTTTTGATACGCCTTTTGAATTTTCTCGCCAAACGTATCTGTAGTAAATCCCGCGTCCTTTGCGGCTTTTTGGAAATTCTTTACGTCTTTCGTAAGAGCGGTAAGCTCTGTGTCGTTTGGGTTCTCACCTAAATCATGGATTCTCTTGACAAGATTGTTGTATTCATTCGCGGCACTTTGATTCTGCGCGATCTTCCCATACTTGTTATAGAATGTATCAAGTTCGTTAGACAGCATAGAAAGCCGCTTTTGATATACTTCCATTCCATTATCGCGGCGCATCTTCGAAGACACATTTCCAAGCCGGCTCTCAGCCAAACTAAGATTTGTAATCAACTCAGTAACCGTGCCGGAAATTAGATCCCATTGTTCCGGAGAAAATTTATCTGGATTTAAGTTAGAGAAAAATCCGCGCAACTCGTTGACGTCTATCGTACCGAATTTCTGAAATCCATTAAATAAATGATTCCAGTTTTTCTCATTAAACATACCGGCTGGATTGATTTGTGCATACAGTTTCCCCAAGGAGTCGGATATTTGTTTGATCTCGTCGCCCCAATTCAATCCCTTGTGAGATCCGGACATGTTGTTGATACGATTGAATGAAGCAAAAACCTGCTCCATTCGTGAAGAAAAATTCGCCGCCGTCGCGTTGCCCTTTTGCATACTGGAAATCAGAGCCGTAACCTTTGCTTCCAATTGATTGACTTTTGCGACATTTAACGTATCATCCGTCCACGCATCCGAAAGCAATTTTTTAAGCGCATTCAATTCACTGATTTGCTTATTGTCGAGATTCAATAACTTACGCGAACCAAACGAATTAAGCCTTTCCTGCAAACTTGACAACGGCTTGTACACGCCCTCTATCGACTTTTTGAACGCAAACACCCTGTCAGACAGATTATCAAGCTCCGACTTGGTTTTGGCATTCTTAATTGCGTCCGTCAAATCATCAAACTCTTTCTTGATCTTTGAACCGTCACTAAATAGTTTCGGATTAAAAATGTTTTGTAGCCGCGTTTCAATGGTCTTCGCGTACTTCTCGATGGAAGTAATTCCATCTGCCTTCCCTGTGCCGACTCCAAGAATGTTACCATTGATGTCAACCGTGACCGTATTGAAGATTTTTTGAATCTTTCCTTTGACGGAATTTAACGCGCTTTCATCAATCACAATATCTTTGATGTGCGCAGTTACTTCCAACTTTTTATTGACCTTGGTTTGTAAAGTATCTATGTCTTGTAAAAGCTCATTAATACTGCCTTGACTCAAGTCCGCCCGGACAACTACTTTTAATGTTTTGTTTGTAGCCATTTAGCCTCCTCCCTCTCAGAATCCCATATTGTCGTACATATCTCTGTGGTCGCTCCTTAGCCTAAACCCACTGGAGAATTCAGAAGACGCGTGTGGCGTTACAATCACTTCTACATGAAGATCATACGGATTGTTTTTTTGAAATTCATCTAATGCCGACTGTAAAAAATGGTATCCTTCGTAATAATCAAACATATGCTTGCGAATCGGTTTTTGCGTTTTGATGCTCCATCCCGCGTCAATCAAAATGGGTGTGAACCCCCACGGTTCCCCATCGCGTGGATTTTTAACGCTCGGTCCCCAAACTGCATCATCATCAAAATAAATATCAATGCTGCGATTCTTAACTTCTGTATTCACCCGAACTCCATTCCGTAAGCTGTTGGTTCGTTTATACTTAACTGGGTCATAGGACGCATAATATTCATTGATATATTTTTCAATCAATCCTTTCAACCGCGCCGCTTCACTTTTTAAAATTGAATCTATATCATCATCAGCTATCGAAGACTTCAACATCTCCGCAATCTGATCCTCTATGCTTTTTACAGGCGGCATAAGATCACCTCGTCATTCTTCTTTGTTCGTCTGGATCGCCATAGACTTCAACACATCCGCCGCGCCCATGTCGTGTTCCATTTGCATCCGGTCAAGCTCATCAGACAACCTCTGGATAAACCTGCTCACCACCGTATCCTTTTCTTTCTCTTTTAGAAGAAATTCCACCTTCTGGTAACAGTTCGTCCCCAACTCATTAAAACATTTGTTCCCGATAATGGTTTCAAAAAACTCCCGCGCCCATGCAGAAATCTTCCCAAAGTCCAGAACAGAAGTTTTCTCTCCGCTAATGTCAATCTTCTTTGTCGGAACATTTGCGTTTGAAAACATTTGAAACACCGTCGCAACAAACACGGGGTAAAACGCCGCCGGGTGATAACCACTTTCATTCACAACCGCGCCCGCTACACGATTTACAAAAGTCTCCGCTTCATCAAGATCAAAATCTGTCCGAATACAAATCATGTCATCGCCTACCTGAATCTTGATATCTTCACGTGCGCGAGACTTTACAAATTCATCAATCGTATTTACCGTAATCTTATTCATCTTTTTCTTCCTTTCCATTCTTTTCCTTTTTATCTTTTCGGCGGCGTTCCGCAACTTGCTCATAAGTCACCCACCCGCCGTCCTTTGCTGAATAACACATCCAGACATATTCCTTATCCGGAAATCGAAACCAAAACAGTTTCCGCTTCAATAAGGCAACACTGTCCGCCATACCTTTTACATCAACAACAATAACGCGCCCGTCTACATATTCCAAAACAAAGTCCGCCACATATGTGATCTCCCGAATTTTCTTTCCTTTGTATAAAAAGGATTCCTGTAGAACAAAAGGAACCTGCCTCTCGCAAGAAGCAAGCTCCCCATTCTCCAACATCGGTTTTACATAATCTCGATAGAATTTCATCTCCATCGCGGAGTCATATGTAACACCTTCAAATGTGCGCGTGGACGCATCTTTGCTTACATTAAATTTTGTCCGCCCGCGATTCATCCGGATCCTTCTCTTTCCAATAAAGACCGCAGCAACATTCGCCCTCGTCCATCTCGCGAAACTCCTTGCACATACAGAGTGTGTCCGGAGTCTTTTCGAGACGGCACGGGCAGTATCCGCCATTCTCTTTGAGCGCCGCCCTAACTTTGGCGACAAGCTCTTTGTCTTTGTTTACATGGATTTTCAACAAATCACCTCTCCATATTGATTGTCCGACGCCAGATTTACACCAAGCACGGGATCGTAATGCGGCTTCTGCCCCGGCACATAGCGACCAAATTTGACAATCACATTCTTCTCCGCAATCGCTTCAAAACAGCTGATCGCATATTCAATCTCGTTCCGATTGTACCCCGTGTAGATAATGATGGGATCTTCACTATACTTCCGAAACAACCTCATAAACGAGTACAGTTCCTGTATTTGAAGCAACGGTTCCAGCCCCGCGAAACAGACCGCCTTTGAAATTGGGTTTGATAGATATTTGCGAATAATATCCTCATCATCCCATAGCTTTACAGGCTTAAAGCTCCATGGATAATTCTGACAAACCTTTTCGGAGATGTGAGCTTCTTTACAACATTTGAAATCACATTCCGCCGCCACCATTAAAAACACAGGATACCTATAGTAATCAAAAGATTCCTCAACGATAGTTTTGAGTCGCATCACAGTTGCTTTCTGTCGTTAAACTCGGCTCTTTTACCTTTATTAAAATTATCAACGCATCGTAAATATCCAGTGATTCTCTGGTACTTCTTGAGCCGCTTCCCACACTTCGGACAAATATCAACATGATCAGACACATACCCGTGAATTTCGCAATATCTTGAAATTGGAGACAAACTCATGTAAGGCACTCGATATTTCTCGTTCATGGCTCGGACAATAGCTTTCGCTTGCTCTCCGCTAATGCCACCTTCCAGATAGCAATGGATAACAGTACCGCCCGTAAATTGAGTTTGCAGCGCTTCTTGGTGAGCAAAGGTGTCGTTAATGCTCGTAATATCTTTTACTGGAATGTGACAGCTGTTTGTATAGTAGCAATCCTGCCCGGATCCTTGCGTAAATATATCCGGATAGTCTTTTTTATCTTTTAATGCAAATCGATAACAAACTGACTCAGCCGGAGTTGCCTCGTAATTAAATAGGCAATCACATTCGTCCTGATATTCGAGCAATTTCTTTCTAATATGATCTCCAATATCAAGAGCGAATTGCTTTCCTTCTTGTTCTCTGATATCAACTCCCAAAAAATTCATACAACATTCATTCATCCCCACTATGCCAATCGTACTGAAGTGGTTTTTGAGAGTTCCTACATATTCGATGTACGCCGGAATTGCTTTTGTGTCAATAATATTTTTTTGGAGCCAATTTCTCTTAATTACTAAACTGTCTTTCGCAACACCTAAATAGTAATCAAGAGCTTTGTAAAACCCCTTTAAGTCTCCACGATTTTCATACCCAATACGCGGTAAATTAACAGTAACCACTCCAATACTTCCTGTGCTATCTCCTGCTCCAAATAGACCGCCATTTCGACGTCGAAGCTCTGCGAGATTAAGTCTGAGTCGGCAACACATACTACGGACATCACTTACATCCATATCAGAATTGATGAAGTTGGCAAAATACGGAGTCCCAAATTTTCCTGTGAGTTCCCATAACAAATCATTATTCGGATTATCCCAATCAAACCGCTTATGGATGTTATACGTCGGAATTGGATATGCAAACAATTTCCCCTCCGCGTCACCTTCAAGCATAATCTCGAAGAAACTGCGATTCAGCATATCCATTTCATGCTGGCAGTCGCGATACGTAAAGTTATCTAACTTTCCGCCAATAATTACAAAGTCATCAAGCAAATCTTCCGGAGGCGTTAAATCAAAGGTTAGGTTAGAAAAAGCTGGCTCCGCTCCGGCGCGAGAGTTTGAATTGATACTATAAATAAAGTTCTGCATATTCTGTTTTACTTCATCATAAGACAGTCTATCTTTCTTGATAAACGGAGCTAACAGCGTATCAAAACTATTAAAGGCAACCGCCCCCATGATTTCATTCTGAAAAATTGTTACTAAGTTCGCAAGCTGATTCAATACAGAGTCAAAATGCTTTGCTGGAGCAGAAGTCGGAATATTCGGAATCCCTCTTACACCTTTCATAAGAACATCACGTAAGGAATAACCTGTACAATATAAAGAAAGCCCTCCTAAATCGTGTACGTGAATATGCCCATCTACATATGCTTTTGAAATCTCTTCCGGATAAACTTCTCTAAGCCAATAATCTTTGCTAACTTCTGCTGTAATATATTTATTCAACCCACCGAAGCTAAACGGTGAATTGGAATTTTCATTTACTCTCCAATCCTCTTTTTTCAAATAGGAGTCAACAATACTCTTACTGCTCTTCATAATTACTCCTTACATATTTTGGACCCATCTCACAGCGTCTTTATAATTCATCGTCTTGCCATCCACTTCCAACATAGGAACGGTTTCAAACCCTTTCCTCGCCATCACGTCTTTGTCCGTGCAGACTTCGTACTTCATACCCTTGTCGTTCAACAGCTTCTCAAGCATCTCGCAGCGCGGGCAGCCAGTCGTATATAAAACCATCTTTTTCATCCTTTCATCCAATCAAGATAAAAAAGGAGGCAGAGCAAGTCATACCTCCTTATTTTCAAAACTTATTCGTCGTACTTGTAGAGCTGAATCATGGTGTTAGAGTTCGACGGCTTCAGAATTTCGCACTCGAAAGACTGAGTAGACGGATCGCCCTCTGCCGCGAAGTTGAACGAGAACGCAGAGCTCCACTTTATGTTCGGAATGATAACCTTGAACGGCTCATCCTTACCGGTATCCTTGTTACGAACCACAGTGTCACCAACGAGCTTATACGTACCAGCGAAGGTAGAAGAGTCGATAGTGAACGTCTGAGTAGTCGCCGGGGAAGCGAAATCGTAATAAGCGATAACAGCGTCGCCCTCGGTTGCACCGGTCAGAGTTACCTCCTTGGTAGTAACATTAGACACGGTAAGCGCAGTACCGCAATCGTCGTCAGCTTTGTAAACATACACCTTTTCCTTGCCGCCAACAGGAGCATATGCAAGAGTCAGCTTACCGCCAGTGCCGACCTTGAGCGGATACAGGTCGCCCTTGCTCTTGCCATCTTCTCCATACTCGGTGCTCTGACGCATCGGGAGATTCTGGGCAGCAGTAGTGACCGCGATACCGGACACAAGCTCGAAAGACTTCGGGGAAAGCAAAGCGTCCTCTACAGTCATGGTAGCTTCCTTATTAAGCTCCCACGTGATCAGCTTCGGGTTGCCTCGACCACCACGTGCGTACACCTTTTCAGCAGTAATATTGATAGAAGCAGACTTAAGCGTATCGAAACGAATGACGGGCTTGTTGGTAGCCATGTCATACAGGGTTACGTCAAGTACTTCTTTTACACCAAACTTTTCGTTAGAACCAGCCATAGTGTTTTTTCTCCTTTCACATAAATAAAAAAGAGGACATCAGTCCCCATTTAACAAATTGATATTTGCTCCGATCCAATAAGTCAGATCAACGTCTTCTTTTTTCGCACCATGCACCAAAGACTCAACGCCAACCTTGTAATCGTCGTCCATCTTGAGTCGCCCGATCAGATCGTTAATCTGCCAAAGGTCGTATCGCCCCATCTCATCCGGGTGAACGTGTATCCGCGCGGCGCAAATGCTAATAATATCTGCGATTGTCACGCCGTCACTATCCCCGCGCATCTTACGTAGCTTCTCGTTTAATTGCTTTGACCGCTCTAATAGCTGCCGGGCTTTCTCGTTTGATGGGTTTTCATGTATCTCCTCTGTCTTATAAAGATTCCGTTCGCAGACAATCTGCTGAAACCGCAAGAAATTTTCTTCTGTAATTTCAAAATCGTCCGTAAAGATTTTCATCTCTTCCAAATTCCACGCAACATGACAATGCGTCACCAACAAAAACGCCGACAGAATCACTTCTCGAATTTCCTCATTTGTTTCTAAAAGCAGAATGAGAAAACCAAGAGGGGAAATCTTATCCTTCATTTCAACAATCATTGCGTTAATTTCATGGTCAGTAATCGCCAGCCAAAAAAGCCGCTGCATATAACCGTCATACCCAATCTCACGGATAGTATCAATTGTTATTGGATAAATAGGAATCTTGTCCACGTAGTACGGTCTACTGGAATTAAATACAAGGCTCTTATTTAAGGAATCTGTTGTCAACTCATCCCCACGCCCTTATATCGAACATAGACGCCGACATAATTGCCATTTTGGTCTAAAACCTCATCGCCGCCGCCTACAAATTCAAGCTGCCCGAGCCATTCACTGCTCCGCCGCCCGTGCATAAAAGCATCGACGTGCGCAAGCATGTAATCCGGGCGCGTCATTCCGTATTCCGTTCTCACAATACTCTTGTGGCAAAACATATAAAGAGATACCTCCGATACGCAATAGTAAAGATTGGAGCTTCTACTCTTTGCGTATTGGAATCCCATACAAATGTAAGATCGAACATCCTCGTGAACATTCGGCACAAACTTTGTCGGGAATATATTTTCATATAGAAGCGACGTTGGATCGACCGCCGCACCGTCTAAGAAGTTTGCTATTGGATATTTCAGACACTTCACAAGATCTTCATCCGCGAGAATGTCCATGATAAACTTTTGTTTGCTGAGTCCAGTTGTATTGAAATAACTGTCCATGTCCACCTCACAATAAAGCCTTGATCGTGATTTTTTTCTCATTCGTTCCATCACTCAACGTGATAGATTTTCCGGCGAGAGAAAGATCGACCGGAATCATGATGTCGCAGCTCTGATTTTTGGAAACAATCCAATCAATCGGAGCATCGATCAAAGTCCAATTAGGACTCGTTAAAGGCGAGGTATAGCTTGCGCTTCTTCCGATATAGATAATGTCCGCCCCGGTGATCGTCGATTCTTCTGCCGGTTTCCGGTAATCGGCAATCATAAGCTCCGTGTTGTCCGTCTCGGGATTGAAGCCTTCCTGCGTCAACGCCCACGTGATAAGACCGGAGTCTCCGTAGTATTTCGACAGAACGTCACGCTGTGTAATCTTAAAGGCATACGGTTCTTCGGAATAGATGTCTGCAAGAAACCGGAAGTCTCGTTTGAGCTTCATCGTTTCATCGTCGCAGCCAATCATAGCAGAAATTGTGGACTGAATGTTATCAATAAACTTTCCTTCGAAAACGCCGTTGTTATAACGTGTCACCGTTTCAATGACCGCCCAGCGTCCGACAATTTCGTTCTTCTCGTTCTGCCATTTTAAGAAGTAGTTACACTGCGTGATCTTGCCCCGAATGTACACGTCATCATCGTAATCTCTTTCGGATACAATCCAATGAATGCCATCCCAAAGCACGTAGTCACCATCTGTTGTGTTAGTTGAAAACTAACTCACTGATTCATAGTACCTCATTTCGCCAAAGCTAATCTGATTTGTGTGGCACTCCACAGCTTAAAGGTGCAACAACACCTCAAAGTCACAAGATCTCTAATCATCCTGTGTACTTACTTAGATTAATAGCAGCATTATAATCTCTGTCTATTACAAGCCCGCATTCGTCACATACATATCTTCTGTCGCTCAATTTCAAATTCTTTTTTACATACCCGCATTGAGAGCATGTCTTTGAACTTAGATAATAACGACCCACTTGAACAAACTCAATACTATTCCACTCGCATTTATATTCCATTTGGCGAATGAACTCATAGAAGCATTGCTCATGAATATACTTCGACAGGTGTCTATCTTTAAGCATATCCTTTACACACAAATCTTCCATTACAACTCGTTTTGGTAATTTTGAAATTAGCGTATGTGTAGCTTGATGTATGTAGTTATGCCGAATATTCGCAATTCTGGCGTGTAATTTACGGAGTTTATCTTCTTCTCGGATAATATTATTCGTCTTAAAGTATTTGTTCCCAACTCTATTCCCCTCATATTTGCGAGAGATTGTTCTCTCTGTATGTTTGCGTTGGTTCTTTAAATACCTTATCTTCTTTGACTTATTGATATTATGGAAGACGATTTTTTCTCCATTTAATTCTGCTATCGCAAGGTCTTTTATTCCTAAGTCTATACCCATTGTTTGATCTGTCAATGCGGGCGCTTGGTTCTCGCGCTCCATGCCAAATCCCAACATCCATTTTCCGTTTTTATATGAAATACGTGGGTTGCTAAATTTTGCAACGCTCCTACCTATCGGAAAAACAAAGTCTGTCTTACACTTGATTTTTCCAATTTTCTCAATATTCACGTGCATAGGGTCTTTAAAATACATGCACTCCGCTCTCGCTGGAAAACTTGGCTTGTCGTTCTTTTTGGACTTAAATTTCGGGGCTCGACTAATCTTTCCAAATAGCCTTTGATATCCCTTGTCCATATCTCTGCAAACCTCTACAAGAGATTTGTTTGAAACTTCAGTAAGCCAATCGTGATCTCCGTCCTTTTTTAGTGAAGTTAGTAGCTTTATCATATCAAAACCAGTCAGACGCTTCTCTTCGTTTTTGTATCGAGTTTGCTGCAATTCAAGCATGTAGTTCCACACGTATCTACAGCAACCGATGTGTTTCCACATAAGTTGTTCTTGTTCTTTGGTTGGGTATAACCTTATTTTATAACCTCGTATCATTGTTGCACCTCCTTTCTGGTAAAAAGTCAGTATATATAATCAACCGTAATCTTCTGTGTTACCAGCACATCAGAAAAGGGAGCTACCCTCTGTCCGGTTGGTTATATCAAGTTAGTATCGGTTCGCTAAACCGCAACGGTCTTTCGACCTCTCATACTTTCGCATAAGCACAGACTATATCTTCATCCTTTTTTGGATGCCCACCACTTCGGATTCGCTTGAATCCTACTCTCTTACGAGATAGTCGTTGAACCTTCCCCTGTTCGAGGATTGGCTGCTGATTGTCCATTTTTATAAAGCGTTTAGGATTTAACCTTGCGCTTATCTATTCATTTTTTTCTACTTTCGTCACCGTCGCGTTTACGCTTATTTCATCGTTACGCTGTGGTATGAATAGCTTTAGGAGTTCCCAGCAATTCAATGGGTTATTTTTCGTACATTTTTCAATGTACGTGACCTAAATTAAGCCAATGTTTTCATTCGGAGCCGCCGTGAATTTTTTCACAGACGCCTTTTCTGTACTCTCCGCCGTGATTCCAACTTTCACTCCGTTGATAAGAACCTCATGATAAGAAAGCAGATCCTTTACGCTGCTCTGAATACTCTGCTTCAGGCGATTCAGATCGCGTTCGCGTTTCGTCTTGCCCTTGTTCATCAGCCGGGCGATATATGCTTCTCTACTCGCCATACTATCACCGCCCGTACTTCTCGATTAGAACGTCAACAACAGAAAGCATATTGAACACTTCCCTCTTGCACTGTTTCACGGAACAATCGTGATGCAAGATGTAATTGACGCCGTTAAGAAGCGAAATGTATCCCGCGTCAGAGCTCAGTTCCGGAAAAGAAAAAGAGCCACCGGACAACTCTGCGACCAAGTGTGCCATGTAAGTGTTGAGCGTCTCATCCTCGTTCTCAAACATCGGCAGGATTTTGAAGATCTTCCCGGTCAGCGACTGTAGATATACTTGAATTTCCATCAGTCACCTCCGATAAAAGAACCCTCGATGCAATCGTAGCGAAAATCCTTATAAGCGGTTTCCCGAACGGACGCAATCCGCCCGACGATTTTCTCCGGCGAGAACTGTTGAAAATCTTTCGTATTCATCACGTTCTGCATTGCTTCGCTGTTGTTGAGGATGTGCGAGAGCCAGTGATATACCATGCCTGTAGCAAGAAGATCCAGCTGTTCAATTGTCACTTCCTGTTCAATGGTATGCGTATTTAGATCAATCGCAATATTGTTGCCCGTCCATCTTTTGTATTGAAGATAAGCGGAAACGAAATAATCCCAGAGAATGTCCTGTTCATAAGATGGACACATATTTCCAAGATCATAATCTGTAATTTTATTATAGAACCTGCCGTAAAGCTGCGTGCAATCCGTATCTAACATTATGCACCACCTTACTCTTCCTCGTCCTCAAAAACCTCGTCGTAGAACTTTTCAAGCGCCCGGACGACATTCAGGTCGGTCAGCTCTCCTCTGCTGATTTTTTCCTTCGCGTATCTCCGCACGGTCAACTTCATACTGTCCGTCAGGCGAGAGATCGTAGAAATGAGCTGATCTACAGGCAAATTGAAAATCGCCGCCAGATCTTCCGGCGTGAGAGAATTTTCATAGAATTTCGCCGCGCCGAGATATTCAAGAATTTCCGGCTCAACCCAGATCCAGTTCTCACTGAAGAAGGCACGCTGAGACGCGAACATATTCATAAGCTCAATGAGCTCCATATACTGCACATCGTCGCGATTCTCCCAGTCAACACGATAACCCTGAACACGCTTGCTGATGTAGATGAGCTTGCCCGGTGTCATGTTCTTTACGAGAATGAGCTCGTTGAGATCATGGCTGTTCCGTTCAATAACTTTCTTCATCGCGGTCGCTTTCTTTTCTTCTACAGGCTGAGAAACGGTTTCAACCTTTTCATTTTCTACAGGTTTTGTAGAACTCCCCGTGGTTTTCTTCGCACGGGGAGCCGTTTTTACCTCAAGTGTTTTTTCCATTCCGATTCCTTTCTTTCTGATTGATTAAGACAGAGTGTATACGCCGAATCCTCTGGTTACAGGAACGCAGATACCGAACTCTTCAAGCGCGGTGTATTCCTGCGTAAGGTCAGCGTTGTCAGTGCCGGTACGGAGGTCGATCAAAGTATCACCACTAGTAACAAACTTAATCGGGCGATCGTTGCCAGCAAATACATAAATCTTATTATCAGCAAGAGCCTTAGTGGTAGTACCGGGCTTGAGCACGTTCTTCACGCCAACCATAGACCAACCATGGAAGCGGCTGTAGTACAGACCGTTGTACTTGTCATTTTTTGCCACGTCAGCGCTGGAAGCAACAGTATCAATAGTAACCTTGGACAGAGCCTTTTTAGTACCAAAAATGGTAACGTTGCCAAACTCAGTCTCAAGATCGGAACACAGGTCAATCAGGTCGTTCTCTGCATAAGTACCAGTCTTGGTCTTCGTTTCATCAAGATCGCCGTAAGAGCCGAGCTTGTTGAACGCATCATAGATTCGAGCGTAACGGTTCTGAATCATGGAATTGGACACACGAGTAATGAGGTCATTAAAGTTAATGGAGTTCGCAAAAACACGATCAAGTTCGTCATAAATACGAGCGCCATATACAGTCATAGTAGGAGTAACGGTATGAACGCCGTTGATTCTCTGTCTACGCAGACCGCGAGTGCCCTTAGCAACAGGATCTACAACGTAACGGATATCATCTTCTACTGCAAACTCAATGGTATCACCGTTAGCGATGTTGTGATACTCTACAGTATCCATGAAGAATTCGTTATCCTTAAAGCCATCTTCACGAGCAATAGTAATTACCTGCTCAATCTTAGAGAACATTTCAGGATGGTCGCGGAGCGCTCTCTTATTCAGTTTATCGCTGCCGCCATTCATAGCGATGAGCTCTTCTCTGAGAACCTTCTGCGTATCATCAGCGGAATAGTTAGCCTGAGTGCCACGACCTTTATAAGCATCGATGGCGAGCTGAACAAAGTTTTCCATATATGTATATCTCCTTTCGTTTATTTTTATAAATTACAGAACGCGAATGACATAGTAGGTATCTCTACCAACAGTCTCAATCGCTTCTACAGTACCGATCTGCTTGGAACCGGAAGTAAGGGAAGCCACAGCCTTCGGCTTGGTGCCAGCAACTGCTTCAATAACAGTACCAACGACTACGGTATAACTGGATTCAATAGTAAGAGCTTCCTTAGTTACAGCATAAACATCGCCGGGATGCAGACGATAGCCACGGCAGATCTTACCAGCCTCGTTGGTATACTCGGAAAGATCATACTTAGTCTTCTCCGGCATTTCCTCCACAGAAGCAACAAGAATCAGATTCGGAACTACGGAAGTAACAGCCATAGCTTTTGCTTTAAATACCTCGCGGCTTTCGATTGCGCCAGAAGCGTCAGTGTAAAGACCATCAAGAACTACAATGTTACCATTGTCAATTTCAGCATCCTTATTGGACGCAGTGTACTTAAAAGAAACCAGACCCTCACGGACATCAGTGCCGAAGAGGTTATCGGTTCTTACGATAGCATGTTTTGCCATATCTTTTTCCTCCTTAATTATTTTACTTAGTCGGCTTAATGCCGTATTTTTCATAAAGTCCGCCATATTCTTCTGCGGTTTTAGAATCGATGGTATTGTAAGGAATCCGAGTCTTCGGAGCTTCCTTAGAAGTGAAGTTAGCGCGGGCGTCTGCAAAGATCACCTTGATCTCCTTTTCGAGATCTGCCAGATCATACTCATCCGCTTTCGCAACCAGAGCTTCAAACGCTTCCACGCCGTTCAGATTGGTTCTCCACTTAGCAATGAGAGCATCTTTTTCTGCTTTTGTCGCAGCGTATTCGACATTCTTCTTATAGGTAGTAAGCTCTTCAACCTGAGCCTCCGCCACCGTCAGCTTTTCGGAAACCGCATTCTTCTCGGTTTCAATCGCTTCTTTCTCTGCCTCAAAAGCAGTCTTTTGCTCGTCCATCTTCGCGGTATAGGTCGCATCCGCATGGTCAGAAACCACCTTGCATAGCTCCTTTACAAAAAGAAAAGAGGGTTCACCCTCTCCACCTTCGAACGGAACAATTGCAAACTTCATCGGTTTTCTGGATTCAAAATCAATCTTGACTGCGTCGCCTTCCATCGCATAAGTGAATCCATACAGACGATCATCTGCATACCCCCAAACATACACCTCATGCTTCTCAAAATCAGAATCACAATACCAATATTCTCTGACAGTGCCCCATTCGGTTTCAATCGTTCTATCGCCCAGAGCGCGACGAATCTGCTCCTGAATATTGCTGGTCAGCTCAAAAACTTTCGCGCTAAATTCATCATCCGTAATAGCATCAAAGTCGATACCGATTTCATCCGGATTAAGACCCATATTCAAGATAATAGTCTTCTTGTCCATTTCGCATTTTTCCTCCTTTCTTTCAGAGTCTATATTCGATTCACCCGCCGGGAGCGGTTGATCGCTATTTAAGTAGTCCTTGACTGTAGCAAGGAATTCAGTAAATTGAGCTTGCGCCGCATCGCAATTGAACAGCGTCAGCTTGGAGCCCTCAAAGCAAGGCTCTACATCATCACCCAACAAACAAAAAGCAAGGAATTTAAATTCGGAAATATGAAAGCCGTCGCTCTCTCGATGCCCGTCCAGAACTTCAATCTCCATACTGTGCTTCACAAACGGCTTAGACTGAATCACTTCGAATTCCTTCTGCCGCTTCCAGAGAATCACGTCGATAGAAAAGTAGTTATGGACGCCGCTTTCTTCCGTCACAATTTCAAAATCGCAATGTGTATCTGCCGGGACGACGCCAATGACGTTCGTCAACGGGATCTCTTTACAAGTTTCTCCGTCGTCCTCAAGGTCCACATCGTGCCCGCCGAAGTCATCATTCTCTTTGATATAATGGGCTACTACAGGCTGATACGGCAAAGTCGCCGCCGCCTTTTCAAATGCCGGCTTTTCAATGACCGACCCGTTTCTGTTTGCTCCTGTATAAGCTACCCGCAGACGAGCCTTCGCAAGCTGATCATTCAGACTCACAATGTTGTCAACGGAATACTCTACAGGAACCGAAAAAATCTCCATCACGCAAACCCCCTTTGAAAAGTAAGCCTATTCGTCAAAATGAGATCGCGCGAGGATTTATCAAACGAGAAGTTTAACTCGTTTTTGTTCTCGAATACATAATAATCTCCGGATTTGCAAATGAACGGAAATCCGCGACGAGTCAACTCGTCCGCCATCTCAATGCTTTTCGTATAGATAAATTTCATATTCTTTCCTTTCATTCCACCCGGTTAAGATTCCCGCCACTATCCGCTGTTTGTTCTCCACTTTCGCTAAGCGGTTTGCCTTGACTTTCATTCGTCGGGCGACCGCCAGTATTATCGGAGCTCATTGTATTGGAGCTGATAAGCGGAACCTCATGTTCATATAGCTTCAGAATTTCGTTCTCAAGATACGCAAGACCTGTGACCATAGACGGAGTAAACGAGGCCGTCGCAGCAATCGCCTGTCGAACGGGAAGCCCATACTGCCCCATCTTAACATAGAGGTCATTCATGTTTTTATAATTGAAAATAGTGGTATCTAAGAACGTAACCGCAAATTTATAACTGCCGGAGATCTGCTTTAATCTCCGGTTGCACCATCTCTCAAATTGCCGTAGCACCCGGAAGCAAACCGCTTCATCAGAGTGAACAGACATTTCAAGCGCGTAAGATGACGGATCGTCACCCGCGCCGAACATAAGAGCGTTTACGCCCGCAGTCCGCCAGAAATCATTCTCCGCTTCAATGACAACCGACGTGTCATTCAGAGAAGAGTTCTGCGAGAAGTTTACAAAGTCCACGTCGATGGGGGTGAGGAACGCCCCGACGCCGGACGGAAGAATGCTCAGTAAAGCGTTGTAAGCCTCTTGACAAAGCGGCTTCGGAACTTTCAAGCGACCCATATCATCTACAGGCATCTTCAGATAAACAACCTTATAGTTGCCCACCTCGGACGCGTCTTTTGACATTGCTCGGTAATCCTCAATATCCGCCAGTGCAGAAAAGAGAGATACAAACGGAGGTATCGGAACAGTCGTTGACTCGTCGATCTTGATACAGATCTGTTTCTTTGGAAAAATCTCCGTCCACTGTTGACTCCGGTCGGACTTATACGTGTTATAAACTGCCTCAAATTCAGATGGATAATACTGAAGCTGAGAGCTATATGTGTCAAAATATCCACAGTTAAACTGAAAGACATAGCACCCGTCCTCAATTGCGCTGATTTTGCAATAATCCGGGTCAAGCTGAATAATTTGGAACGAATCTTTCGTCTCGTTGACATAGCCGTAAAAAATATCTTCTTTAAAGGCAATTTCGAGAATCTTCGAGAACTCGTGCCGGACATTGATGACTTCCATACTCCGCCGTGCCTTTAGATACGACGCGTAATACTTCTCCGGATCCGCTGTACGTTCGTCAATATTAACGCCGCTCATAATATAAGAAAACGTGAGCATCTGAGAAAAATACTGAATCAATCGCCGGTATTGGCAACTGATGTTATAAAGATACCGCGACATCTGCCGTAGACTTTTCTCATTTGTCTCGGGGTTTTCAAGATAGCTCACAATAGAGCTTTTAGAATATTTATTATAAGAAACGGAGGTATTACTCCGCTGATTGGAATCTCGGATTTGTGTCCGCGCCGCCTTTGAAAAACGCAAGAGGTCTAAGCTCTGCTGAAATTGCGCGACCAGCTTCTCATCAAATTCGGGAGCTTCCTGCATTTGTTCAATCGCTTCATTAGAATAAGGAATTGCTTCCAAAAACATCCCTCCTTTCTCAACGTCTTAAATAGCTCGGAGCGCGAGCTGTAATTAGTTCTGCCACATTCGTTTCAAGCTCCGACGAGTTATCCCGGAGTTCATTCTTTCTGAGTTTCGCAAGATACCAACACAAAAGAGCGTAGACAAACGCGCGATCCTGTTTTATTACTCTTGGTTACACCAAAAGCAACTACCTATGTAATAGGCTTTACGGTGCAACAAACACCGATGCAGCTTGCGCTGCGTTACGAATATTGATCGCCGCGTTTACGTCTCTGTCCATATGATTTCCACACTCACAGATCATCTCACGATCTTTGAGCTTTAAATTATGTACTTCACCACAAACACTGCACGTTTGACTTGTGTACGCCGGAGATACTTTTACGAAACGAGTTCCAAAGCGTTTGCATTTCCACTCCAATTTTTCGATAAACCGATCTCTTGGAGCAATCACCATCTGTCTCCGTATGAATTTTTGAGGACGTTTTTCTATTCCTTTCAGATCTTCTACAGATACATTTGATGTTTTGCAAATTTCAGTCGTACTCTTTTCGATAAAGTCTCTCTTCAAATTTTCAAGTCTTTCGTATGCCGAGAACAATTTCTTCTTCATTTTGTCTCGGTTATTTGACCCACGTTTCTTTTTATCCATTATAGATTGCAGACGCTTGATCCTCTGATATTCTCTGAGAACCGTTTTTGGATAATTCAGAAACTCTCCGTTTGAAGTCGTCATAAAATTCTTGATTCCCCAATCAAGCCCTATCCATTCTTTAATTCCAGCATCTTCTACATCTGGCACATTACAGCATCCAGAGATATACCACTTACCTTTTAGACAAGTGTATCTCGGTTCGATGATTTCTGTAATGTCAAACTTCTCAATTTGCTGAGGATCTAAAAGAATGTTTTTTGATGTTACTTTTTTACCTGCAACTAATGTCATCTGAACTGTTTCATTTTTGACTTTTACAGTAGTGCTCGTAACATAGAATGATTGTTTATTGGGATCGTATTTATGAAACTTCGGAGCATTCCCGAGTTTATCAAAACATTTTTTTGCTGCCGCACAATATGTTTTCATTACTCCAAATGCGATTCTCTGGGGTATTTCAACTCCATACTCATTTATTAAATCGCGTGGCGTATAGTCTTTTATTCCATAAGCGTTACATACAGGAAGTTTATCCTTGTATTTCGCCACTAAAAAATTCCACATATTGTGTGCTGTTTTACAATAAAAAGAGAGCAGTTCTTCCTGCTCTTCCGTAGGATATATTCGTATTCTAAAGCCTCTCTTCATCTTTACACCTCCTTTCGTGCAAGATTTATATAAACGGCAAGTAATTTGAGTCAAGGAAAACTCAAAAGGGTAGCTACTCCCTGTCCTTGCCGGTTATATCATAAGTAGTTGTTTCTCCCACTCTCGTGAGAGCATAGACCATATCATTCACCATGCGCTTTCGCGTTTAGGTGCGCTCCGCTTCGGGACTCTTGTCCCTACGACTTTCGTCTGGTCGTTGAACCTTCCTCTATTCGAGGCTTGGCTGCTGATTGTCTAATCCATATCTTTTTCAAACCATCACGCTTACGCTTGTTGCATCGTTACGTTGTGGTAACATGGCTCTAAAGAGTTCCCAGCAATTCAAAGCGATACACTGCATCGTTTCCAAATGCAGCGGACTAAGTAATGCACATTACGTGCCTTAATCGTGTACCTTATTCCGCTTATCCGGCGGGTAATTGTACGTCACGTTCCCGTTACTCTGGTATTTACACATCAGCACGATTTCGTCTTTCATTAATGAAATCTGCGCCAGAGAAATTTGCTCTTCGAGGCTCAACTGAATCGTATTCTCCGACCCGTCGTCCCCAATTGTCGTAATGAAATCATGCCCCTCGTACTCTTCTGGAAAATGTACAACACCAAGCTTTGTAATTTTCTCCGCCGCGTCAAACAAATCGTTCCGGTATTTCCTCGGATCCACAAGTCGCATAATATCCGCAGCGTCTGGGAAGTCCAGACGCGCCGTCCCATTGGCTTTGTGGTTCGAGTCGATGATACCTTTGTGTTTGTTACCGGCTTCGTCGTACCAATCGGCAAGTAAGTAATCCGCGATACCGCCGACCATCTGACCGCCAGCGCCGGAGTCACAAATGACGGATTCGATGTTCTCGTAATCTGCTGCGCCGACTTCATTTCCATTATATTGAAGCAGAATCTTCTTAAAAGTCTCGACCTGTTCCGGCATACGCATCGGCGTCTTATTCTTGGTGTTGACATCTACAAGGTTGATACAGTTTTCAATGCACATGTTCCAACCTGTCTTTTTATCAAGATAAATGGACGCAACCCCAACCGTAGAGTTATCGTTCAACCGGGCGGAGTCCCACGCCAAAATGTACCTCTTTCCTTTCGTATAAGAAAGCTCCGGCGGCTTCTTCTCCGTCGTCTTCATCAAATCTCGCCGCGTTACAATCTGCCCCTCGTGTACGTCAGAAGTAAACTTATTGTAAAGCTCGCGTTCGCCTTTCTCTTTGTTCTGCATAGCCTGTTCGACTTTTGCTTTGGAGATAAGCGGAGCGTAAGGTTCGCCGCCTTTTTTGGCGTTCAAAACGACATCGATATTAAAATCGCAAACGTAGTATTTTCTGTCTCCCATCATCATTCGGCGAGAAAAATTCTTAAATTTCTTGTAAAACTCTGACTCAGTGTCTGAAGCGGAAGATCCATACAAAAGCTGCCGGGGGAACGGAGTCGGCTCCAGTGCGTAATTGATACCGCCGCCGAGAACCGCTTCTTCACTCTGGTCTGTAAAGTGCTCTGCTTGTGTAAACAGTTCGTCGGACATCCATCCAGACTCGTCGAATACAACGAGATTCGCACGTTTACCTTTAATATTGACAATATCTGAATTCAAGGTGTTGATTTCGCTGCCATTAAACAAGCGCGTAGTAAAGGACGCCGGGTTATGTATAAACCCATCGCTCGTTGACCCCGCCTTTTCAATCTCGTTCAAAAACACATCGGTAAGACCACGCGCGGAAGAAATCTCCTTTTTCGCAATCTTCTCAATCTTCTTAAAAACTTCCTTCGCCTGTTCACCGGTATTACCAATAAAATACGTGGAATGCATCGGAAATAACAACGACCGCAACATCGTATACATCGCCATCTTGTACGTCTTAGAGCCGTCTCTGCACTCCAACCACAAAGCAAAGGTCGAAAACCACGTATTATAAAGCGTGTAGCTCTGGAAATCGTAGTAATTAAAACCGCAGAAAAGCTCTCCGAATTCTACAGGATGCGCCCGACCCCACTGAATAATTTTGCAGTATCGGTCATACGTCTCCATCTCTCTCTGAGACATCTCTTTTGCCGATGGCTTATTGATAATAACCATTAGCCACCCCCGATCTCAATTTTCAACTTTCGGTTCTCTTCTTTGAGCCGGTCGATCTCCGACTGCTGATCGGATATAATCGTCGATTGCTCCGCAACCATACTGGCATATTCGTCCGGCTGAAAATTCAATTCGTCGAATATCGCTTTCGCATTGATCGCCGCGATTTCCTTAAAGGACTCCGATGTTTTTGCGTCAATGAAGTTCACCTTTATGGGCTCATAGTCGGTATCAACCATCTTTTTCATGATGCCGGAGAGCGTATTCGATCCCGCCTGATTTTTGCCAGAACCCTTAAGAGAAATACCGTTCTCGTTCGCAATAGTGCTCACGACCGAGTTGTAGTCGCGCTTAACGTCCACCAAATCTTTAAGACGTTTTGGATCAGGCTTCGATTTATTCTGCTCCTGTGAGATGAGCTGATTGATCTTCTCTTGCTGTAATAGCGTCTTCACAAGCTCGATTACACTCTGGATACGGTGCGGATCACTAACAACATCATCATTGAGATAATTCGCCGACGTGTTGTACAGGAATTTCAAATCGGATTGTGTATAGGACGGATCCTTGAACGGATCGTACCCAGCGTTCATCAAAACATAATTCCTGTTTCTCTGATCCTCCGGCCTCCACTTCTGCTCAATGGCGGCTTCAACTTCTTCCTCTGTTTTAGAAAATTTCCCCGACAAGATAATGCTTTCGAGATTTGTGGCGAAGCTCCGGTCAACATTGCCCATGTTCATGCGCCCGGAATACAGGCTGAACGTCATGTCCGGACTTGCCTTCAACAACTCGGCATACTTCTCCTCATCGAAGAAAATATCGAGATAATGGCACATCACTATGTATGCTGACTGCTTATCTTGATACTCCTCGATGAGCTCTTCCACCATCTTATCGACACAATCGTAACAGATATGTGCGTACCCTTTGCTATATGAATATAATGAAGACTTCGGGACATACGGAAAGACGCCTTTCGGCGTCTCCGTTTTCTTCCCACATTTTGTACATTGAAAAACTTGCGCGTTCGCGGCGACTTGCTTCAGCACAGCCTGTTTACGCGGCGCACCCATCTTATTCGCCCTCTTCTACCTTAAAGTCCGCGTTCTTAAATCTGTCCTTCAGAGCAGTAGAGATGAACGTCTTCACGACAGGTCTTGCTTCCTTATGTACCATCTCGCCCGTCATCGGGTTCCTGTAATCACCAGCCGGTTTGATCGCAAGACCCATTCTACCGATGCCAGTCATGTTAAGCTCCTGTCCGGACTCCAGAGTATCGATAATAAAATTCTTTAAAACTTCTGCCCGGCGAGCTGCCTCTGCATACGAAATATCCGCATATACGGAATATGCCTTGATTGTTTCCTTGTGAGTCATAATAATACCTTTTTTACCTTTCTTTCTCAGTTTAATTTAATGTGATGCTCCGTAACGATACCCTTGCCTTCCTCTAAAAGCAAAAGCGTTGCGCCCGGATTCGATGTTTTATTGATCTGCATTGCGTAATCGTCAATGCCTACGATAGACGGCACGTTGATAACCTCACGGTTTCTGCCAACCGTCTCCGATTTGTAATGGTGCATATGTCCGCCGATGAGAACGTCAATCGGCGTCTTATATGTATTGGAGAACTGATTGATTGCGTTCTCCATATTGCTTACTTCTCCGTGAATGCCGAGAACCTTGAACCCGGCGACCTCATCGTAGATCAGTCCGGTCGGATTCTTTACCATGATAAAGTTTGGATTATTCTCTAGCAGCGTTGCGATAATCTCACGAACAAACAACCCCGTATTCTCGTCCTTAAAGGCCCCTTTAGGTTGTCCGATGAGCCGTAGCTCCGTATGGTTTCCATACGTCATTTGATACTTCACGATTACCCGTTCGGTCAGCTTGTTCAGCCACTCCGCGATAAAATTCGCGTACCGCACGGTGCTTTCAATTACGCCGTACCGCAGTTTGCGCAGTTGTTCGCACCGAAGGATACCGTCCGCAAAATCGCCCAGAGAATATACGTTTAGCACCGAGATATTCTCTTTCTCTATGAGATCAAAAACCTCAGACTGCAATTCCCACATTCGCCGCTCAAAAATCTCCGGTGAGTACTCGTTGATAACCTCTCCGTGAAGCCCGTTGATCTTGAATTCCGTGCCATAATGCTCGTCCCCAAACGCAAGAATCGCAGACCGCCCGCACGGATGAATCCGGTAGAACTCAGGGATCTTTACCGGCGGCAGATCTCGAATCGCTTCAACGATTTTCTCCGCAATGAGATCGTCTCTCGCTTCTTCGCGGATCCACCTCGCGTATTCGGACTTCTCCGTCTGGAGCTTGACGCGCTCTTTTTGAAGTTCGCGCTTGAGTTCTTGAATGTCAGCATATTCTCCGCCCGGCGAGATTTTTTCTCTATTGGCTTCAAACATTCTCTGAAATGCTTGATACTGTTTCCGGTATTTTGACTCGGTATATTCGTATCCAAGCTGTTCATTGATAATATCGGCGACATCTTGCCAGCTTCCGATCAGGTCTTTAGCAGAACATACCCGATAGATAAACTCTTCTTCCGATTCGCCAGACTGTCGTTTGTACTCACTCGTCATCGTCCCCGTCGGAATCTTCGTCAAAATTGGAACACTGATTGATCGTAATATCTACGCCCAGCGGAACTTTTGCGTCTTCGTCGAACTTCCGCAGAATATCGTAGATCTTGCAGACACTAACCTTATCGCAATGTTCGCACATGAAATTTGTAATCAATTCCCTTCTCCTTTCTTCCTTTATACACCCTTGTACTCGCTCATGGCTGCAAACGCCTCTTCCGTCTCTTCAATAAAGTACTTCTTCCTCCGAGACTTTTTGAACCGGCAAATTTCCGTCACGTAAATCTCTTTATGATTCTTCCGGATGTACTGCGCCATGCCACTTGAAATTCGTTTTATTCCCTTTTCACTCCCTTAAAAGAATTAAGGAGTACGGCACAAACCATACTCCTTTCATATATAGGAAATTTCCCCGACCATCGTTTTTCCTTTATTTTATAAGGGAAATAACTATACCTCTAAATGTCTAACATACCAATTTTCTCCTATTTCTCATATACTCTGCCATGTACTTATTTTTGTTTTCTCGGGTGACTTTCTCTCTACAATCCGTGCATCTCACCTGCCGATTGCTATTCTTCCGAAACGGCGACCCGCACTTCTCGCAGATTCCAATGTTCCCTACATTATTATATAGATCATAGTATATCCCGATGTTGTCGTAGCAAGCCACCTCAAGAGCATACTCTCCATCCTCTGTGCAATCATCCATGAAGTTCAGATAGAACCGCCCACGATGAAGCGGGGTTATCGCCCCCGCCTCGATCAAATCCGGAATAAGTGTCAGATTCAAATCCTTCTTGCCCGGAATATCTGCCAACTTCTTGATGTTCCGCATAACCGAATCAATCCCGTAGAAGATGTTTGTGTTGTACTCTTTGTCAAATTTCAGCATCCGGTAATATCTGTCCAATCGCAGACTTACAAGCATCGTGAACATAAGCTTCTTGTGCTCATAGCCTACAGGATATCTGTCAATCACCTCAATGTCATGCTTGAAGACATTGACATACCCAACGCTCACCAGTCGGACGTGCTTGTCCGCAATGCGTAACGCCCGATTGATTAAAGGAAAGTGAATGTCCGGATTGTAATCCGCCCACTTCTCTTGGCAGAACTTGATGAGGGCTTCCTTCCGCGCCTTTGGTTTGTACTTCATAAAATCCCGGTAGTACAAAACCAACAGGCACATCTCCGTGTAAATGTGGCTCGTGATAAACCCGTTATGTAAAATCGCGTCTACGTAATCCATCTCGTTGTACTTGTAATTGTTTGAAATCAATCAAGCACCACCTCCTTCATTCTATAGGTTCTACTCAAGTATGTAATATCGCCGTCGGGATCTCTTACTGGGAACATCACCGCGCCGGAAGATTTGCTTCTCAAAGTATCGTATAAATACTGCCCGCAGATGCTCCACAATAGCTCCTTACTGGACTTTGGGTTCTCCTCGTAGAAATACCGCACCAGACAGTTCGTGACGAGATACGCGTCGTTACAAGCCTCTGTGAGCGCGTCTAAGCACGAGTCGCAGCCCACGCGGAACTTCTGGTAATCCATGAATTCGTCACCCTCAACTTTCGCCGCGTCCTTTTGTACCGCGACAATCCGCGCCATCTTTTTGAACTCGGAGAACACCTTAATTACTGCCTTGTACTGCTCGTCCGTCGGCAAGTGTTCTTCATTATATAGTATAGAGTGGTCGAACGTACCACCCTCCTTGATCTTCTTTGCGATCTCGAAGTCAATGCTCTCGATGTACCGGCACAAGAGATTCATCGGAGAATCACTGTACACGAGCGGCATGTACTTGTAGTAATTATCAAGAAACGCAAGCTGCGCCGAGGTCTTGCGCTCCAATTTGAGAAGATCCTGTAACTCCATCCGGAACTTGTACTTGCACTCGGAGTTGCATTCCTCTTCGTATTTTTTGAAATCATCTCTGGCGTTCTTGTATCTGTATTTGAAGAAGTAGGGATACTTGTTCAGAAGAATGCGGTTGTATAACCCCGCCTGTTCTGTATCGTCGTCTTGCTTCTCAATCCAGATCTTCGGAATGCCTTTGACCATTTGTCCGATTTTGGTTTTCTTTTATACCCCCGGTTTCCCGGTATTTTAAAGGGAATAGACTATATCATCACCTCATAGAGGTGCGTGGCACTTCCATTTAAGGGATTTTCACCCGCTCGGAATTTCACCGAGCCGTACTCCTATTGCCGAATTTCACAGCCAAAGGGATAGTCGTTAGACTCTTTTGAGAATTGTTTTTATCCTTTCTTATATTTTTAAATATTTATCACGAATACTTCTTACTCTTGTGGTAGAAATATTATATAACTCGGCTATTTTCTTTTGAGACAAAGTCTCCAATCTGATCAGTTGTTTTATTTCTTCTACATCTTTTTCAGACAGTCTCGTATACTCTCTTTGTCGCCCCGGATGCCATATACCATTTTCAAAAGCATGGCGCATATTTTCACTTCGATCCACCCATTCAAGATTGCTCAAACAATTATTGCTTTTGTCTCCGTCAATATGATTGACTTGTAAGTTTTCCATTCCTTCTACGGGATTAAAAGTTTCCATAACAGCACGATGCACCAAAACAGATTTATTAACATCTTTTGCCATATGAACTACATAATAGCCATTCCATATTTTGTAAGGCTTTTTTATAAGCTCTTTGTATGGACACGGCTTACCATTTTTTCGTATGTAAATTCCCGATAGACTTTTTATCAGCCCAGTGTCACTTACAACATACCACTTTGAATTCTTATAATTTTTCCAGTTTTCTATATTATTTTACCACAATTCTCAAAAAGCACCGGATTGCCGACGGCTTCACGTTTCGGGTTCCCCGGTCAGCATCTCCGTTCAGCGTCATTTCCTACGCTTACTATCGCCGGAGACACACCCTGTAAATACAGGTTCACCACGTGCATCTCGCATATCGCTACACGAGAGGACTTTCGCAAAAATCGATCTGTTTGCCCTGTGCTACACAACACTGCCGCAAACGCGAGACAGTCAAATCATACTCGTCGCTATTCTCTCCGTAATCTCTCTTGATTAGAGGTAGCATCGAGTACGCAATGCTGCTCTTGTTTGTAATACTCCCGATAATGGAACCAAAGCCGAATAAATCTGAACGGTAAAGATCATCGTCCGTAAACAAGATCTTTTTCGGTTTCGGCGCGTCGTATGTCACAGGCAGCTCATTTATGTAAGTATGCGTCTTCATGACCTTATTGGACGTAGACGCAACTATGTCGTAATCAAACCTTTCTACCGCTACTTTCGTAGTATTTCTTCTCCAAATTGGAGCGGAGTAGACTATATCTTCACCCTCCCGCCGAGGGGCGCGGCACTTCCATTTAAGGGGATTTCACCCACGGATACGATCCGCCGTACTCCTATTGTTCTATTTATTAGCCGGGGAACCTTGGGATAGTCGTTACACGATGGCAAGCCACCGCACGGGATTCTCATATCTTTCGACTTAGACGTCCCCCGTTAGCCGTTGAATTTCAACGACACCCAACTCAGTTGGTTCACCGCGTTATGCCACTAATGGCAGAACCGATTGATCCGACCCGGCGTACCGAACCGTCTCGTGTCCATACCAATTCAGTATGAACCCCAGATAACAGTACCGATACCACTTCTCTGTTTCTTCACTCTTCTTCAAGTGCGCGACAACGTGTTCGCTCCTATAGGTAAGCGGGGAGCGCATACTGTCCACAACGGTTACGCCACGCTCATTCCAATAGTTTGAGTAAAACTCATCCTTCCCCAACAAGCCCGTAACCGGCAGACCGCACACGTGCTCCATAAACGCATACGGATCAGACACCATAACCTGAAAGTTCCCGTCTACGCAAATCTCTCCCATGCACCCGCTCTGAATCCGCGTCTTTATCATGTCTCGAATTTTCGTCCGCACGAATTTGTCGTTCATCAAATCCGGGCAAAGAATCAGAGACTTAACCCACCAATTGTCCGAGCTACGCATCCAATTCCGCAGCTTCTCCTCATCGTCAATCCCCGTCAGATAAAGGAGCATGTACGGATAGTTCTCGTAAGACACGCCGTCAATCCAGTCCACAAACTGCGAACAAAGTTCCTTTACATCATGCTCGTCCAGATCAAGTGTCTGTATAAACTGATAATTCAGCGTCAACGTGTCTTTCGCCGCTTTGGGCGTATACTGTGACACGCCCCAAAACAGCTTATTCTCGTGACAATTGCTTATGTACTGCCCTACCGAATCAAACGAATCCCACAATTTGAATTGAGACTCCGTAAGAATCAGGTCGTAGTCCCGGAGGTCTGCCTTTATCGGCTCTCCGTTTTCATCCTTATAGATGGTATTGGCAATGTAATTCCCGCCCGCAACCTCTTCGCAGAATTCGTGAATCGGAAACGTACATACCATTCCCTTAATAAAGCTCTGCCGGATGCACCATTGCGCCGGAATGTAATCAAGACCCAGCTCGTTCGCCCACCTCTCTGACAACGCCGGAGAGATAAGCCCCATGCCATCCGTGCGGTTCATCTCGACATTTTCTACATGCCTTACCTCAATGTCATCATCCTCATTCCAACCTGTCTCTGTGTCAAAATACGCATCAAAATCAACCGTATTCTTGTAGTCCGGTACCACGATAAACCGAGGCTCCGATACCAGCTTTGTCGCCGACCCCGCGAGTCCAAAATACGCGTTAAACTTGCTCGGTGCTAAAGGCTTGTCCATCTTCCGCCCGTTGTTGATTCTTCGCTTCACCTCGTCGATAATGGAAACGTCGCAAAGAACCACTGTTGAATTGCGGGCTTGC
>ERZ779643.259-NODE-259-length-48174-cov-5.960161_pt1 | contig 48174 bp, 56 predicted proteins | sample MGYA00511564_ERZ779643 | MGnify/ENA primary metagenome ERZ779643 (study PRJEB29588, sample SAMEA2147114) | human gut metagenome | biome: human gut; feature: human-associated habitat; material: faeces | place: Denmark | collected 2008/2010 ...
AAAATTTTCTAATTCTATATTTTTTATATACATTTTTATACCCCATTTAAATTGTATTATACCAAAATATTTTTTTAAAATCAAATATTATAAAAAGATTAAAATATTAAAATTAATACCCATTTTTTTTATAAAAATACAAAATAAAAATGCTGATATATTTTTAAGTATCAACATTTTTATTTTATTATTTTTAATTATAAATAAATTTAAAATTATTGTTTTAATTTTATTGGTAAAACAACATATATAAATTCATTATTTGCTACTGGCTTAATTAAAACTGGAGAAATATTTGAAGTAAATTCAACATATACTTCTTGATCATCAATTGATTTTAAAGCCTCAATAACATATCTTGGATTAAATCCAATTTCTATATCTTTACCTTCTACAACCGCCGAAATCATTTCTTTTGCGTCTCCATTTTCACTTACACAACTTAATATAACACCATCAATTTCAATATTCATTTTAACTGGTGATTTTTTATCTTTTTCTTTATTTTCTTTTGCAAATAAAGCAACTCTTTCAAAAGAATCTAAAAGACTTTTTGTTTTAATTCTTATTCTTGTTTCATAATTTTCTGGAATTATATTATTATAATTTAAAAATTCACCTTCAATTATTCTACTAACAATTATACTTTGTCCAATTTCAAATAAAGCTTGATTTTTATTTATACCTATTTTTACACTTTGATTTTCTTCTTCACTTAATATTTTAAATAATTCAGATAATACTTTACCAGGAATTATTGCTTTAAAATTATTAATATTTTTTTCACTTAAATATTTTCTTAATGATAATCTAAAACCATCTATAGCAACTAGAGTTAAAATATTATCTTCTACTTTAAGTAAAGCTCCATTATATATTGGTCTATTTTCATCATTACTTACAGAAAATAAAGTTCTTTTTATCATATCTTTTAATATTTTTTGTTCTAATGTTACAGATGATTCTATATTAAATATTGGTAATTTAGGATATTCATCTGGATTCATAACTGCTAATTTAAAAATTCCGTTTACTGATTTTAATATAAATACTGTTTCATTTACTTCTATTTCAATAGTTTCATCTTCTATCTTTCTTACTATTTCATTTAACATCTTTATATCTACAACTGTACTTCCTTCAGATAATACTTCACAACTAAATGTATGCTCTGATCCTATATCTAAATCATATGTTGTTAATTTAACTGTTCCTTGAAAAGCTTCTATTAATACACCATCTAATATAGGCATTGTAGTTTTATTAGCTGCTTTAGCTACAATATTTAATCCGTTTATTAAATCTTTTAAATTACATTTTATATTCATTTTATTTTCTCCTTTTTTAATAAGTTATTAACATTATAAACAATTTAATGTTGATTATTGTAAATTATTTTTTTATATTTTTAAAATATTTTAATATTTTTCTTTTTTTATATATATAATTTTCCACAATTTACACAGAATGTTTGTTTATAATCTGCGATTTTACAAACATAATTATTAATATTATATTATATATAAATTTAGTAGTAGTAGTAGTAGGTATTGTGGAAATAGTGGAAAACATTGTCAAATAATCTATTTTATTGTATTTAAAGGTGTTGATAAACTTGTGGATAACATGTTTATTTTTTCCACAGAAAATATGTTCTGTGTGGATAAAATTTTTCTTTTTTAGTTATCCACATTTTATAAACATAGTTGTCCACATTTTATTGTGGATAACTTTTTATAAGTAATATTTGTGTTATGCTTTTGTAATATTTATGTAATATTACCTTCTAATCCTCTATAGATAAGGATTTCTTAATTTCTTCTATTAAATCTTTAGTCTCAGGATTACTATTATACTCACTTGTTATTTTTGAGTATGCATGTAATACAGTTGAATGATCCCTACCCCCAAAATCTTTACCTATATTAGGAAATGACATATTTGCTAATTCTCTACATAAATACATAGCTATTTGTCTTGGAAAAGCTACACTATTTGAACGTTTTGTACTAGTCATATCTTGGACTTTTATATTAAAAAATTTACATACTACTTGCATGATTAGTTTACTAGTAATTACTTTTGTATTTTTTACCAATATTGATTCTATTGTATTTTCTACTACAGCATCTGTTAATGGATTATTTGTAAATGATGTATATGCTACTAATTTATTAAATACACCTTCTAATTCTCTTATATTAGATTTAACTCTTGTAGCAATTTTAACAAGTATTTCATCGTCAATTACATATCTTTCCTTTTCTGCCTTTTTTCTAAGTATTGCAAGACGTGTTTCGTAATCTGGAGTTTGAATATCAACAGAAAGTCCCATTTCAAATCTAGTTTTTAATCTATCTTCTAGTAAAGGAATTTCTTTTGGTGGTTTTTCAGATGTTAATACTATTTGTTTACCACTTTCCCATAAAGTGTTGAAAGTGTGGAAAAATTCCTCTTGGCACTTCTCTTTTCCAGCTAAAAACTGAATATCGTCGATTAATAATAAGTCAATATTTCTATATTTTTTTCTAAAAGATTCGTTTTTATCAGACATAATTGCTGATACTAATTCATTTGCAAATACTTCTCCTGTACAATATATAATTTTTGTATTTGGATCAGCACTACACATTGCATTTCCTATAGCCTGCATTAAATGAGTTTTTCCAAGTCCTACTCCCCCATAAATAAATAAAGGATTATATTTTTTTCCTGGATTTTCTGATACAGCTACAGCTGCTGCATTTGCAAACCTATTATTTGATCCTATAATAAAGTTTTCAAATGTGTATTTTGGATTTAAACCTTGAATATCTTTTGTTTTTTGTTCTGTAGGAATAACATTATTCTCATGCTTCTCCTCTACACTTTCTTCTTTTGTGGTTTTTTGAGTTTGGAAATTTGATATGCTTGTCTCTCTTATTTCATTATTTGTTTCTGGAATAATTTCTTTTGATTCGAATAAAATATCATAAGATTTATTTGTTAAAATTGTAAGCGTATTTTCAATTAAATCTAGAAATCTCTTTTTACAAATATCTATATGATAACTAGAAGGCAAAATGAAACAAATTGTGTTTTCATCAACAAGTCTTGGAGATATTACTTCAACATAAGTTTTGTAAGCTACTTGTGACATCTCGTTTTTTAGTAATTCCAATGCTTCAGACCAAATTTCAGTAAAATTTTTTTCCATAAAACCACCTTTCTAAAAACACATGTTTTTTTAAGTTTTCCACAGAGTTATCCACAACTGTTGATAACTTTTCGACAATTTAAGATAATTTAATTAATAATTTTACATAATTGTTGTGGATTGATGTGAAACATGTGAAAATTAATACAATTTTTTACAGCATTAATATATCATGAAATGTAGAAAAATACAATACTTTTAACACTTTTTGATAAAAAAATTTATATCTTTTAAGAGCAGTATAAATTTTCAACATACCTGTGGATAACTTTCAAAATTATTACAATTTTTTATAGATTATCATAATATAAACACAAAATGAACACATAATTTACAATAAAATTAAATGTTGCTACAAAAATTCGATTATTTTTTTTAGATTTTATAATTTTGTAAGAAAAAATATAGTTGTTATATTAATTATAGCAACTTTTTTTATTTTTTTATAAAAAAAATTGACAAATAAAAAAAAATGTTATATAATAAATTCACTTGATTGAAAAGATATATGTGTATTTTTAATAACATAATAATTTTTTATATTAGATAATTAAAATTTAAAATATGTTTTACATTTAGGAGGTGTAACAATGAAAAGAACTTATCAACCAAAAAAATTACATAGACAAAGAGTTCATGGATTTATGAAAAGAATGAAAACTAGTGCTGGAAGAACTGTTTTAAAGAACAGAAGAGCAAAAGGAAGAAAAGTATTAAGTGCTTAGTCTACTTAAAAAAGTGGGTATGTTTTTCATACTCACTTTTTCTAATAAATGAGGAGTAAAGTATGAAATTTACTTTAATTATTAAAAAAAAGAGAACTTTTAAGTATATATTAAAAAAGGGAAGATATGTTATAAATAAGAATATTACAGTTCATGTATGTAACATAAAAAAGAATAGGGTCATAAATTTTTTTGCAGTTTGTGTTTCTAAGAAAAATGGTAATAGTGTACAAAGAAACAAGTTAAAAAGATGGGGAAGAGAAGCATATAAGTTAGAAGAAGATAAGTTAAAAAAAGGTTATAATATACTTATAATATATAAAAAAACTACAACTATTAAGAACTTAGATTTTAATGTCATACATAATGAAATTATAAACAGTTTTAAGGAGCTTAATTTATATGAAAATTAAAGAAATATTAATATTTATATATAAGATACCAAGGAATATTGAAATATTATGTATAAAGTTTTATCAAAAATTTATATCACCATCACTTGGACATAGATGTATATATTATCCAACTTGTTCAGAATACACAAAACAGGCAGTTGACAAGTATGGTATAATTAAAGGTAACATGCTTGGTTTTATAAGGATATTAAAATGTAATCCGTTTTCAAAAGGCGGAATTGATAAATTAAAATAAAAGGAGAAAATAAATGATAGGAGCTATAGCTAGTTTTTTGGGGATGATTATCCGCTTTATATATAGTTTAGTTGGAAATAATTATTTTGTATCTATAATATTATTTACAATACTTACTAAAGTAATATTATTCCCATTATATTGGATTCAAATAAAATCCACTGAAAAAATGAATAGAATAGGACCTTTAGACCAAAAGATTAGAGAAAAATATAAAAATGATAAACAAAAACAAGCAGAGGAGCTAACAAAGTTATATAGTGAAAACAAAATAAATCCTCTTGGTGGATGTTTACCATTACTTATACAAATACCACTTATACTTGCAATGTTTATGATTGTTAAGCAACCATTAACATATATTGTAAGAACACCACAAGAAGATATAAAAGCATATACACAAGAATACTTACAAAAAGAAGATGTATCTGATAAGGAAATGAAAGAATATGAAATTCCTATTGCTAAAGAAAAGAATCTTCTAAATATGCAAGTATTCAGAGGATTTAATTTAGGTGACATTCCTGCTAATGTTTTTAGCAAGGATGAAGCAAAAAAAGCAAGTCCATTATCTCTTGCAATTCCAATACTTACAATAGTATTTTCTGTTTTATCAAATAGGCTTATGATGAAAAATTCAAATATGACAGATGAACAAAAACAAATGCAAAAGTCAATGAATATTATGATGCCATTGTTATCTGCATCAATTTCTTATTCAATGCCTCTTGCTTTAGGTATTTATTGGTTATTTGGTAGTATATTACAAATATTCCAACAATATCTAACTAATTGGATTATAAAGAAAGATAAAGAAAAATTAGCTCTAAATGAAGGAGGAATAAAAAAATGAAAAAAATTACAGAACAAATAGGAAAAACAACAGAAGAAGCTATTAGAAAAGGTTTAGAAGATTTAAAAGTTTCTAGAGATGATGTAAAAATTGAAATTTTAGAAGAACCTTCATCTGGTGGTGTACTTGGTATTTTATCAGCAAAGATGGCAAAAGTAAGATTAACTGTAGATAAAAAAATTAGTGATGAGCAGTTTGAAAAAACAGCTACAAAGGTAAAAGAAATATTATCAAATATATTTAGAATTACTGGTGAAAGTGACATTGAATATACTGTTGATAAAAAAGAAAATCAAGTACTTATAAAACTTAATGGTAATAAAGTAGGTCATTTAATAGGTTATAAAGGAAAGACAATAGAAAGTTTTCAATCTTTAATTAATTCTATGTTACAACGAGAAGATGAAGAATATGCTAAAGTTTTTGTAGAAATAAATGATTACAAAAAACAAAAAGAAGAAAAATTAAGAAAACTTGCAGATAAAATGGCAAATAACGTTATTAAGTTTAGAAAACCAATTAGACTTGAACCAATGTCTGCTTATGAAAGACTTATAATTCATACTGAGCTTGCTTCTAGAGATGATGTTGAAACTGAAAGTATAGGAGAAGAGCCAAGAAGAAGAGTAGTAATTAAGAAAAAATATAATTAATAAATAGTGAAAGTCAGCATTTTATGCTGGCTTTTAAAAAGAAAAGGAGGATTTGTTATGTCAACAGATACTATAGCTGCTATTGCAACCGCACTTTCGAATAGTGGGATAAGCATAATAAGAATTAGTGGAAAAGATAGCTTAGATATAATTAGTAGAATTTTTAAAACTAAATCTAAATTAGAACCAAATAAAATAGTATATGGTAAAATATATAAGGATGATGATATTCTAGACACTGTATTAGTTTCATATTTTAAAGCTCCAAAATCATATACAGGAGAAGATATTTGTGAAATTAATTGTCATGGTGGAAATGAAATAACACGTGAAATTTTAGAATTAGTTTTAGAAAATGGTGCAAGACTTGCAACTCCTGGAGAATTTTCTAAGAGAGCTTTTATTAATGGGAAAATGGATTTAGCTCAATCAGAAGCTGTTATAAACCTTATAAATGCTAAAACTAAGACTGAAAGTAGAGTTGCATCAAAACAATTAGAAGGTAATTTGTCAAGTAAAATAAAAGAATTAAGAGAAGATCTAATTGAATTATTAGCACATATAGAAGTAAGTGTTGATTATCCAGAATATGATTATGATGAAGTTGATCCAGGGAATGTAAAAGTATTGCTTAATAAAAAGATTGAAGAGATAAATAACATACTTTCTACATATGAGCAAGGAAGAATTTTAAAAGAAGGTATTAATGTTGCTATACTTGGGAAACCAAATGTTGGCAAATCTTCACTTCTTAATAAATTAGCAGATTATGATAAAGCTATTGTAACTGATATTCCAGGTACAACAAGAGATATAGTTGAGGAAACTATAAATATTGGTGACGTTGTTTTAAATATTTCTGACACAGCAGGTATAAGAGAAACAGAAGATATAGTAGAAAAAATAGGTGTGGAAAAAACTTTAAAAAAATTAGAAGAAGTTGATCTTGTGATATATCTTTTTAATGCTGAAGAAGGAATGGATGAAAAAGATTTTGATGTGCTTTCTAAAATTCAAAATAAAGGAATAAAATTGGTTGTAGTGATGAATAAGATGGATAAAGTAGAAAAATCGATTTTTGACACTTTTTTGAGCAAATTAGAATATATTGACCATGTTATACCAATGTCTATAATAAATAATGAGGGTATATCAGAATTAAAGAAGACTATATTAAAAATTTTCAATAAGAATGATTTAGATTTTGAACATGAATTAATAATAACAAATATTAGACATAAAGATTTACTTAAGAAATCTGTCGAATTATTAGAGCAAGCAAAGAATGCTATAGAACTTTCTGAACCGATTGACATAATATCTATTCACGTGAAAAATGCGACTAAATCTTTAGGTGAAATAATTGGTGCCGATGTATCTATAGATGTTGTAAATAAAATATTTGAAAAATTTTGTTTAGGAAAGTAGGTGAATATATGGAAAATAAAGATTATTGTTTAGGAGATTATGATGTAATAGTAATTGGAGCTGGACATGCTGGTTGTGAGGCTGCCTTAGCTAGTGCAAGACTTGGAAAAAAGACAGCTGCTTTTGTTATTAATCTTGATACTCTTGCAAATATGCCTTGTAATCCTAGTATTGGTGGAACTTCAAAAGGGCATCTTGTAAGAGAAATTGATGCACTAGGTGGAGAGATGGCAAAAAATGCTGATAAAACATTTATCCAATCAAAAATGCTTAACATCTCAAAAGGTCCTGCAGTTCATTCTTTAAGAGTTCAATCTGATAGAAAAATGTATCATATTGAAATGAAAAAAACTATGGAAAATCAAAATAATCTTGATGTTTATCAAGCAGAAATTGTGAAAATATTAGTTGAAAATGGCAAAGTAATAGGAGTAAAAACAAAAATAGGTGCGACCTTTCATGCTAAAGCTGTAATTGTAGCTACAGGTACATATTTAAAAGGAAAAGTTATTATTGGTGAAGTCTCATATGAAAGTGGACCAGATGGAGTATTCCCAGCAAATGATTTATCACAGAGTTTATTAGATATAGGTATTGAGCTTAGAAGATTTAAGACTGGAACTCCAGCAAGAATAAATGTAAATACAATGGATTTATCCAAAACAGAAGAACAAAAAGGTGATGAAAAAATAATACCATTTTCTTTTGAAAACGAAGAAAATGAAGAAATAAAAAACAAAAAACAAGTATCTTGTTATCTTACATATACTACTTCAAAAACTCATGAAATTATAAATAATAATTTACATAGATCACCTATATATAGTGGAAAAATACATGGTATTGGACCTAGATATTGTCCTTCAATAGAAGATAAAGTAGTACGTTTCAGTGATAAACCAAGACATCAGTTATTTATTGAACCTTTAGGTGAAAAAACTTCAGAAATGTACATACAAGGTATGTCATCATCTATGCCAGAGGAAATACAAATACAGATGTATAGAAGTGTTCCAGGGTTAGAAAATTCAAAAATGATGAGACCAGCTTACGCTATTGAATATGATTGCATTGATTCTACTAATCTAGCTTTAAGCCTAGAATATAAAGGAATAGATGGATTATTTTTTGCTGGGCAAGTTAATGGGAGTTCTGGTTACGAGGAAGCAGCAGCTCAAGGTTTGATGGCTGGTATTAATGCTAGTAGAAAAATAGATAATAAAGAACCAATTATTTTAGATAGATCTGAAGCATATATTGGTGTTTTAATTGATGATTTAGTTACTAAAGGTACAAATGAACCGTATAGAATGATGACATCAAGATCAGAATACAGACTAATGTTAAGACAAGATAATGCTGATTTACGTTTAACTGAATTAGGACATGATATAGGTTTAATAAGTGACGAAAGATATAATAAATTCTTAGATAAAAAAGTTAAGATAGAAAAAGAAATTGAAAGGTTAAAAACAACTGTAGTTAAGCCTACTGATGAAGTTAATAAATTACTTGAATCACTTGGAAGTTCTAAGATTACTACAGGAGTTAAATTGTCTGAATTATTAAAAAGAAGTGAGTTAAATTATGAAAATTTAACTAGTATAGATATTGATAGACCTAAACTATTAGATTCAATATACGAAGAGGCACAAATAGAGATTAAATATGAAGGATATATTAAAATGCAATTAGAGCAGATTGATGAATTTAAAAAGCTTGAAAATAAAAAACTAAGTGAAGAAATTGATTATGAACAAATAAAGGGACTTAGTTTAGAAGCAAGGCAGAAATTAAATAAACAAAAGCCTTTATCAGTAGGTCAAGCATCAAGAATTTCTGGTGTTTCTCCGGCTGATATTTCGGTTTTATTGATATTTTTGAGTCAGAATAAACAATAAAGGAGTTTTCATATGAAAAATGATTATATTGAAAAATATGGCTTTAAAATGGTATTAAAACAAGAAGCTGATAAAGTAGGAATAGACTTAACTGATGAAATGCTGCAAAAGTTTGAAAAATATAAAGATTTACTAATCGAATGGAATCAAAAGATGAATTTAACTAGTATTACTGAAGATTATGAAGTTATAATGAAACATTATATAGATTGTTTAGAAATAGTAAAATATATTCCAGATGGTAGTAATATAATAGATGTAGGAACTGGAGCAGGGTTTCCGGGTATAGTAATATCAATATATTTTAATAATAAAGTAAAAATTACATTACTTGATGCTTTAAATAAAAGATTAATATTTTTAAAAGAAGTTATAAAGGAATTAAATTTAAAAAATATTGAAATAGTGCATGGCAGAGCAGAAGAATTAGCAAATAAAGAAGAGTATAGACAGCAGTATGATATAGTTGTATCAAGGGCTGTATCAAATCTATCTACTTTACTTGAATATGATAGTGGATATATAAAAGTAGGCGGAAAGTGTTTATTTTTAAAAGGAGATAGTGTTAATATTGAGATAGACGAGGCAAAAAAAGCTTTTGATATTTTAAAATGCAGTGTTAGTAATTTGTATAAATATACTTATGAAGTAAATAATGAAAAATATCATAGATATATATTAGAGATTTTTAAAAATGACAATACGCCTAAAAACTATCCTAGAAACAATGGTCAAATAAAAAAGAACCCTCTTAAATAGCAAAAAAAGAGACAAAAGGAGAAGAAAAATACTAAATTTGTATTTTTCTCTTTTTTTTTGTAAGAAAATATTATATAATAGAAGGCGAGGTGACATTATGGCAAAGGTAATATCAATTGCTAATCAAAAAGGTGGTGTAGGAAAGACCACTACAGCAGTTAATTTAAGTACTTGTATAGCACAAAAAGGAAAAAGAGTATTATTAGTAGATATAGATCCTCAGGGAAATGCAACAAGCGGTCTTGGAATTGAAGCACATGATAACAAATCTATTTATAATGTTATAATTGATGAAATAGATATGAAGGAAACTATACAACCAACAATGGTAAAAAAATTAGATGTTTGTCCAGCAAATATAGACTTAGCAGGTGCTGAAGTTGAACTTGTTTCAATGGTTTCAAGAGAAACTAGATTAAAGAGTGCTATTGACACAATAAAAGATGATTATGACTATATTTTTATAGATTGTCCACCATCTTTAGGATTAATAACACTTAATGCATTCACGGCTTCAAACAGTGTGTTAGTACCAATACAATGTGAGTATTATGCATTAGAAGGATTAGGACAACTTATTAATACTATAAAATTAGTACAAAAGCATTTAAATAAAGATTTAGAAGTAGAAGGCGTAGTTTTGACTATGTATGATGCTAGAACTAATTTATCATTACAAGTAGCAAATGAAGTAGAAAAATATTTTGGCAATAAAGTTTTTCAAACTATTATACCAAGAAATATTCGCTTAAGTGAGGCTCCAAGTCATGGTTTACCAATAACTTTATACGATAATGATTCTAAAGGAGCAGAAACATATAAAAAGCTAGCTAAAGAGCTGTTAAAATCAAATGAAAAGGGTGTGTAATTTATGCAAAAAGAAAAGAAAGGTCTTGGAAGAGGATTAAATGTTTTCTTTGGTGAAGATACTGAAGTAATTGAAGAAATAGCAAAGCCACAAAAGAAGAAAGCTCATAAAGAAATTGAAAAAGTTGTTGAATTAAATATAACTGAAATAGAACCAATGTTAAATCAACCAAGAAAAATTTTTGATAAAGAAAAATTAGAAGAATTAACCAATTCTATAAAAGAAAATGGAGTAATACAACCAATATTAGTTGTAAAAGATGAAAATGGCTATACTATTGTAGCTGGGGAAAGACGTTGGCGTGCTGCAAAAAAAGCTGGATTAAAAGAAATACCAGCAATTATAAAAGATTATACCGATACTAAGAAAAAACAAGTAGCATTAATTGAAAATATACAAAGAGAAGACTTAAATATAATTGAAATTGCAAGAGCATTGAAAGAATTAATGGAAATAGATGGCTATTCACAAAGTGAAGTTGCTAAAGTAACAGGTAAAAGTGTACCAGCTGTATCTAATATTATGAGATTATTAAAACTTCCAGATAAGATTTTAGATTATATATTACAAGGAAAACTAGTTGAAGGACAAGCAAGAGCTTTACTTGCAATAAACGATGAGAAGAAACAAATTGAAATTGCTGATAAAATTATAGAAAAAAGACTTACTGTAAGAGAAGTAGAAAAGCTAATATATGGTGCAGAAGAATATGAAAGAAAGCAAAATAAAAAACAGCCTAAAACTGTATATTATCAAAAATTAGAGGAAAAACTAAAAGATTATTTTGGTTATAAAGTAAAGATTGACTCTAACAAAAAACATCAAAAACTTGTAATCGAATATAATGATGAAGAAGGATTAGAAAGTTTACTTTCTAAATTAAATATAAAAATGTAGGTGAATCATGAACTGTGAAAAAACTGCTAGAGCTATAATTGAAGTAGAAAAGGATGCTGAAAAATATATAGTTTCTATAAAAAGAACAAAATATAAGAATGGAAATATAGACAAGGTTTATTATACATTTCCTGGTGGTCATATAGAAAATGGTGAGTCAAGTGAGGATACAGTAATACGTGAAGTATATGAAGAATTAAGTGTTGAAATTGACATAACTAAAGAGATTGCCAATATATTCAATTCGGATATAAAAAGACAAGAAATATTTTATATATGTTCATTAAAATCAGGAGTAATTAAACCAGGTAATGGGCCTGAATGGACAAATCCAGATGTAGAAAAGTATGGAGACTATGAAATTGTTTATATAAAGTGTAATGAATTAGAACAATATAATTTATTGCCATCAGAAATTAAAAATTTGTTAATAAAGAAATATATTTTAGATACTTAATATTATTAAATTTACTAAAAAGTATTGACAAATGAAAAAAAACTGGTATAATAATTATTGTACCTAGTACGGAAGAGTGTCCGAGTGGTTTAAGGAGTCAGTCTTGAAAACTGATGATGTCGCAAGGCACCGTGGGTTCGAATCCTACCTCTTCCGCCAATAAATATATTTTTTGAAAGAAAGTATTAAATTTTTAATATTTTCTTTTTTTAATTGTAATTATAGAGATTAACACGGATATTAGAAACTCTATAATATTTAAAATGATTATGCAAGATAAGACAATAAGTAAAAAATAAGGTTATACAAACTATAAAAGATAAGCATGAAAAAATAGACCAAAAAATGAAATAAATATAGAAAAAAAGAAGCTGATTTTGCTGAAGCATTATGGTAAAATTATTTTAAATACCATCGACATATTTCGACACTACTTTTTGACAATATAAGCTATAATACAATTATAATGTAAAGGAGAGTTTTGTATGAAGTGTCAGAAATGTGGAAGTGAAGATTTAGAAGTTATAAGTGATGTAAAAGGAAAAGGAGCTAGTTTTTGGAAATTATGTTTTTGTGGTTTATTAGGACTTTGTGGAACTGGGAAAACTAGGACAACACATTATTGGGTGTGTAAAAAATGTGGAAACAAATTCAAAATGTAAATAAAGATAAATTATGGATAAAATCTATGATTTGGTTTGATAAGTACTGGGGATGTCATCAGTTACCAGAGAGAAGCTTCTTTTTTAAGGGATACCAGTTACCTATTTGTGCGAGATGCTTAGGTATAATTTTAGGGTATATTTTATGCATTTTTTTATTAATATTCAATTGTAAGTTAAATATATATTTATTATTTTTACTTATACTAACTACATTAATAGATTGGTCTTTACAATTTTTTAATATATTAAGTTCTAATAACATACGAAGATTAGTAACAGGTATTTTAGGTGGGATAGGATTAATGGGAATATATGTTTACATAGTTATTAAATTGTTTGATTTATTTAAAAATATTTTGCAGAGTTAAAAGACAATTATAAACATTATATAATTTAAAAAAACATAGAAGAAATATAAAGAAAGATATAAAAAATATGGTGAATTTAAATCCATTCACCATATTTTTTTATATATATCTTTTTAATGAATAAGGCTATAATGCAGTATAATATAGTAACCAATAAGATTAGAGCTATATATTTAAAAGCAAGAGGAATTAACCCAATCATTGCCCCAAGGAAAGTAAAAGGTACTATAATGCCAGCTAATATTAATATAATTGAAGAAAAATATACAGGTTTACTAGCATTACTTTGTATAAATGGTAATTTTGCAGTTCTTATAATATGTAGACCTACTAAATTAGAAACAATGCTATAAGTAAAACTAATAGTTTGAAATGTTGCAACATCTCTTACTTTAAATATAAACCATAATGTTGAATATACTATTAAATCAAAAACTGCACTAAAAGGACCCATAAAGAATATGAATTGTTTTAATTTTTTCACTGAAAGTTTCTTTGGCTTCTTTAAAGTTTCGGTATCAACATTATCAAAAGGTAATGTCATTTGTCCAAAATCATATAAAAGACCTTCAAATAATAATTGTATTGGTGTTTCTGGTAAAAAAGGTAAGAAAATACTAGCTATAATTATAGAAATTACTTCTCCAAAATTAAAACTTGTTGCAAGTTTTATATATTTCATTAAGTTTGTAAAAGTTCTTCTTCCTTCTGTTACACCATCAAGTAAAACATTTAAATCTTTTTGAAGTAATATAATATCTGCGGAATCTTTAGCAACATCAACAGCTGTATCTACTGAAATACCAACATCAGAATTAGTAAGTGATGGGCTATCATTGATACCATCTCCCATATATCCTACTGTATTACCATTTAATTTTAAAAGACGTATAATTCTAGCTTTTTGAATAGGAGAAAGTTTTGCAAATATATTATTTTTCTTTATAACTCTTAATGCGGCAAAATCTGATAATTTATCAAGTTCATTACCTAGAATTATTTTTTTAGATACTATGCCCACTTTATCACAAATACATTTTGTAACTTCAGCATTATCACCTGTAAGAACAATGACTCTTATACCAGAACGATTTAATTTTTCTATAGATTCTTTTGCAGTTTCTTTTGGTGGATCTAAAAATCCAATAAACCCTAGTAATATCATATTACTTTCATCTTCTATAGTAAAGGTATTTTTATCATTTATATCATTTTTTTGGCATACAGCCACAACTCTTAGCCCATTTTTATTTAAGTCTTTACTTATTTTTAAAATATTTTCTTTTATTTCTTTTGTAATATTGCTAACTTTTCCTTTATAATCTACCATAGTACAAATATTAAGTATTTCTTCTACAGCACCTTTAGTAATTAATTGCTTTTTATTTCCATCACTTACAATTACTGAAAGTCTTCTACGTGAAAAATCAAAAGGAATCTCATCTATTTTTTTATATATTGACTTAAATTTATCCATTTCATTTAATAGTCCTCTTTTTATAACTGCTTCGTCAATATTACTTTTTAGACCTGTTTGAAAAAAGGAATTTAAGAAAACGTGTTTTAATACACGTATATCCTGTTCACCGTTAATATTTAAATATTTCTCTAATACAATTTTATCCTCTGTAAGCGTTCCAGTTTTATCAGTACAAAGTATGTTCATCGCACCAAAATTTTCAATTGCATCTAATTTTTTTACTATTGTCTTTTTTTTGGACATTCTGACTGCGCCTTTAGATAGACTAGAAGATAAGATAACAGGAAGTAAAAGAGGAGTTATACATATTGCTATTGCTACAGAGAATGTAAAAGCTGTAACAATATTATGTTTAAAAATGTTAAGTAAAAATACAATAGGAATTATAATTAACATTAATTTAATAAGAAGCTTACTTACATTTTCTATTCCTTTTTGAAATGCTGTTTTTGGTTTTCCTAAAGTAAGAGTATGTGCTATTTTACCAAAGTAAGTATCATCGCCTGTTTTTATTACAACACCTTTTGCACTGCCAGATATTACATTTGTTCCCATAAAACATATTGTGTCTAAATCTGAAATACTATCTATATCTTCTGATTTTAAGCTTGAGTTTATTTCTTTTTTTATACTTTCTGATTCACCAGTTAAAGAAGATTGACTTACGTATAAATCTTTTGCTTCTATTATTCTAAGATCAGCGGGTATTAAACTTCCGGCTGAAAGAATAATAATGTCATTTATAGTAATATCTACTATAGGTACTTTTATCTCTTTACCATTACGTATTACAGTCGTGCTAGTAGCAACTATTTCTTTTAGTTTTTGAGCTGCTTTATTTGAACGATATTCTTCGAAAAAATCTAAAAGTGTACTAGCACTGATAAGAATTAAAATAACTAATATATTTGCATAACTGGGTGGATTTTGTAGGTATAGATCTGTATAACATAGTATGCAAACTATACCAAGTAAAATAGAGTTAAATGGTGTAAAAAGACTTTCAAACAAATAATTATACCATTTCTTTTCTTTTGCTTGTTTTATTTGATTTTTGCCATATTGTTTTTGATTTTTTATAACATTTTCTTTAGAAAGACCATTTATATTAATATTATACGATTTTAAAAACTCATCTTTTTCCAAAATACACTGTTTTTCATAAAGTTCTTTAACATCTACTTCATCTTTATCATTTGTCAAAAATATCATCTCCAATCACATATATTAATTATATCACTAATTTATATATATGAAACCATAAAACACAAAAAAATTAAAAAATTTTTTTAAAAGATTAAATATTAATTTCAATTCTTTTATTAGGTAATATTAAAAATATGAGTTATATATAGAAATATAAACGAAAAATAAAGCAATTTTAATCATAAATTTTCGAAAAATACATCAAATTATATTGACATATAATTTCTTTATGCTATAATGTAAAAGTAACATATGGAGAAGTACCCAAGTGGTGAAGGGGACAGTTTGCTAAACTGTTAGGTTTCATTAGAGGCGCGAGGGTTCGAACCCCTCCTTCTCCGCCATAAATATATTTATCGAAAGGAAATGTGATCTATACATTTCCTTTTTTTTATTGAAAAAATTTTTTGATAATATTACTAAAAAGCAATATTTATCAAGCAAAAGTTTACATATTTTATTGAAATAAATAATTAATTATAGTATAATATAAAAGAGAGTATCTAAGTATAGGTGAATTATGAATAAAGATATTATAAAAGAAATTGAAAATGTAGATTTAAAAATAAGTAATCTAAAAAAAGATATAAATAATATTTTAGAATGTGATGAAATCATATATAAATTGTTATATGAAAAAGCAGATGAAAAAGAAAAAATTGAAAGATTAAAAAGTATATGTGATTTTAGTTTCAATTATTTATATAACTATAAAATGCGACTTGGAATAATGTATTTAACTGGCATAGGTGTAAAACAAGATTTTGATTTGGCAGAGAAATATTTACTAGAAGATGGTAATACTATAATGTCAGATATTGCATTAGGATATATCTATTTTAATGAAAAGTTTAAAAAACAAGACTACATAAAGGCATGTAAATATTTTAATAGACCAGTAAAAGCAGGTTATATAAAAGATGTTATATTCTATTACGACTTATGTGAAAAAGCTCAAGGTTCAAAGTACAATGTACAATATGCTTGTAGTATATTAAAAGGTGTGCTTGACACAAATAAAGAAGCATGTTTTAAATATGCAGTTGCACTAAAAAGAGGAATGATAGAAGATACAGTAGATGTTGAAAAACTATTAAAGGAAGCTGTAGATGCTAATATTAATGGTGCGTTATATGAATATGTAGATACACTAAAAGGAAAGTACGGAATAACAACAGAAGTTGTAAGACTATTAGAAGATGATGTAAAAAATGAAAACATCAATTCAATGTACGAGCTTGCAACAATATATTTAAATAATAAAGACTATTATAATATAGAAAAAGCAATAAATTTATATGAAAAATGTGTAGATAAATCACATCCATATTCAATGCTTGAATTAGGTAAGATATATTCAAATGAAAAATATGGGAGACTAGATATAAAAAAGGCGAAAGATTATTTTAATATGGCTATAAAAAATGGTGTATTAGTAGCAGAAATGGAACTAATGAAGTTAGAAAAGAAATACAAGTAAAAAGGAGAAAATATATGAGTATTAAAGATGAAACTATAAAAATAGCGATGGTAGGAATATCTGGAACAGGTAAGAGTTCATTTATTTCTAGTTTAAATCAAAAATTTATAATATCTTCTACAAATGGAATAACAATACTTCCAAGAAAAGAAGAACAAAATGAATTCTTTTCTGTAGGAGAACTTTCAAATTATTCAGTAAATAATGAAATTGGAACGGATAGAACAACAATATATAAACTAAAATTAAAAGTAGATACAGATATAGTATGTAATTTTGACTTTATAGATTATAGAGGCGGAATACTAGATGATATGTTTAAACAAAACAAAAATAAAGAAGAAGTAGAAATAACCAAAGAATATATTAGAAATAGTGATGCTATTTTAGTTATGGTAGACTCTGTAATGCTTAGTAAATACGATGAAAATAAAAGAAAAATAGCAACAGGAGCAGATAAAATTAACCCATTATTTAACATATTTGAAGATGAACTTTCAAATAGAGGTATGTCTCTTTTATTATTACTTTCAAAATCTGATAGCAGTGCAATAAATCCAGAAGATAAAGCAAATAATTATACTTTGCTTGCAAATAAAGCACTTACTACTTTTAATATAGTATATGAATGTGCAAAAAGACAGATAGAAAATAATTGGAATTTTGGAATACTACCAATTACTTCTATGGGAGAAGGAAATTCTATAACTACAGAAGTAGTAAATAAAAATATAGATGACACTATAAATAGTTTACCTGTATCTTATGTATCAAAGTTAAAAAAAGGTGTATATCCAACATCTAAAAATATTGATGTTGCTCTGTTATATAGTATAATAGGAGCATTAAAATCAAAAGTTAAAAGATATGAAAGTGAAATACAAATTTTTGAAAATACTTTAAAAAAGTTAGAACTTGAAAAAGATAGAAATAAAAGTATAATAAGCTTTGGTAAAAAAGCAAAGGTTAAAGAGGAACTAGATTCTAAAATAAAAATTTTAAAAGAAAAGATAAATGTTGATAAAAAAGAAGAAGAAAAAATAAAAGAAGATATAGATAAGATATTACAAAAAGTAAATGTAGAGGATGAAATATTATTTAGCTTTTAAAAAGAGGGTGAGTATATGAACTTAGATATATTATTAAAAACAAGGAATTATACAAATGACTATTCTTGGTTTTTTGTACCAAACTATATATCACAAGATACATTAAAAAATATAGATGATTTTATAGGTAATATATATAATAATACATCATTTAGAAATAGCATAAAAAAAGATGGGAAAAATTATATATATACAATACTAGATAAAGAATATGTAATCGTATCTAGGTTTGCATATTCAGAAAAATTAGATATAGCTGGTAGAAATATATATGCCTATGAGGGTATTTGTTTAAAAAAAGATGATTTTTTGCTAAATAGTAAAAAAATAATAAACATACTAAAAAATAGTGAAAAGTTACTAAGAGATATTTTTGTAACTGATGATATGGTAGCTTTTGAAAATACTAAAACTATTGATATGATAGGATTATTAAATTTAACAAACATAAAAAGCTTAAAAGAAATGTTAAATGATAATCCATATAAATATCTAGAATATAGAGTAAAAAACACGTTAGATAATGCAACTTTTGTTATAGTAGATAGTGAGTATAATTTAGATGATACAAATGTTAATGAAATAATATATTTAAATAAAGATGATTATAAAATACCAGATGAAGTAAAATACGATGAAAAAAGCAAAATAGATAATAATGATGTAGATATGAAGGTAAAAGATATAATAAACTTTTTTAATAAAGAATTAGTATACAATATAAAAGAAACTAATAATGAGCTTTACTTTGTTTGTATTTTTGATTTGTATAAAGGAAAAAAAGCATATGAATATAAGATAAAACTTGTAAATTTTAATAATAAAAATCAAGTGTTATTTGAAACTTTACCAAAAGAAGTATCATTATATGGTATTTCAACTGGTAATATAAAAGATTTATTAAATGACTTTATAAATCATATTTTAACATATGGGTTTTCTAAAGAAGAAGGATTACTTTTAAAATATGAAGGAAGTAATATTGATAAAGTTTTAAAGGATACTATAATTATAAAACAAAGATGTAATATAGAAATTAGAAAAAATGAAATCTATGCAATACCTCCTATTTTAAAAGTAGTATCACAATATAAAATGTTAAAGCAAAACTATAATATTAAAAACAAAAAATTAAATTATAAATTAAAGAATTTTCAGGATGAACTTGTAAATGTAAAATCTAATAATATTTTTTCTAATTTATTTAGTAAAAAAAATGTAAGCAAGAATGTAGTACTAAGATATAAATCGAAAAAATGGACTGATATAGTATATTAGACTGTATTATTAAAGGTTGGGGTAAAATGGAATTTGAGTATGTAATAGATTTACAAAAGTTAGAAGAAAGCAAAAAGAAAAATATAGATACATATAACTCATTAAAAGAAGAAAAAGAAAAGCTAGAAGAGGCTATTTTAAAAGAAAGAAAGCTAGAATATGAAAAAAAAGAAAAGAAGTTAGAAGAATTTGTAAACGAAGCTTTAAAAAATTATAAAGAGGATTTTAATAAGGAAAAAGAGGTAATAGTAAATAGAATGAAAACAAAAGTTGCAAAAAGGATAAATGAACTTTTTGTATTAGATTTAGAAGGAAATACAAATCTTATAAATTCAAAAGAAAGACTAGAAAAGCTGCTACAAGAAGAAAAGGTAAGAGTAGATAAATATAATAATGAGTTAGATAATATATATAGCAAAAGAAAAGAAATATTTGAAAGGTTAAATAAATTGGAAAATTATAAAAGTTTAAAAGAAGATGATTATAAAAAAGTAAGTTCTGAAAAAATAGAAAGGCTTAATAAAAGCTTAGAAGATATTAACAAAAAAATAAATAATTTTTGGAATGTAAATAAGTTAATATCAGATGAAGAATACGCTAAAGTAGAAGATATATTTAATAAAAACCCACAAAATAGAAATACTTTTAATAAAAAAATAGATATAATTAATATAACAAAAAAAGAATATATTGATGAAGAAAATAATATAAAGCTTAGTATTCCTATTATAAAAAGAAAAGATAACTTTAGTACTATATTTACTTTAAATGATGAAAATTCTATAGAAGATTTTAAAAGATATATAACAACCTATGTAATAAGAATGCTTTTTGCACTAAATGTAGAAGATGTAAAAGTAAACATTGTTGATGTAAAAGAAAATGGACTATTTTTTGATAACTTAATAGAGCTTGCAAATAAACTTCCAAAATACATAAATAGTAATGTTATATTTGATGAAAATGGTGTAACAAAATTACTTCAAGATTTAAATAACTTATTGTTATATAGAACTAAAGTTATAAATAAAAATGATATATATGAGTATAATAACACTGCAGATAAAAAAGAAGAGATAAAGATTTATGTTATAAATAATTATGAAAGAGTATTTAAAGATGATGTTAAACTATTTGAAAATTTATTAAAGCTTGGAAGTAAATATGGAATATATTTACTACTTGTAAGTGATATAGATATTAAATTTGACTCATACACTGTACTTTTAAATACGCTTCACAAAAAATCGTTTAAATTTAGCGATTATACTTTATTTGATAAGTGTTATGAAAATGAGATAGAAAATATAAAGAAAGTAATAATATTATCTTGTAATTTATCAAGAATTAAGATAGCAAAAAACACATCATATATTTATCCTAAAAATAGTTTTTTAAATGACGAAGAAAACTTAAAGAATAGAGAAAATAGCAATAAAAAATCAGAAAAATTAATAAAACTATATTATGATAAGACAGCACTAAATAATTTAATTACTAATTTTTCTAGACATTGTGAATATATAGAAGAAGAAAATAAGAAAAAAGAGCAGTTAAATGTAGACGAATTAATAGCTAAAATTCCAAGAAATCAAAATACTATAGAAGGAATAAAAATACCTATTGGTGTTAACGCAAAAGGTGAATTTGAATATATAGAGTTTTCAGATAAAGTAGTAGATGCTTTACTTACTGGTATAACAGGTTCAGGTAAATCAAGTCTTTATCAATATTTATTACTTAATGGGTTATATATGTATGATAAAGACGAGCTAGAAATATATATATTAGATTTAAAAGAAGGAATAGAGTTTTCAACTTATGCAAATTATTATATTCCAAATATAAAATGGATTTATGGAAATAGAAGTAATAGTGTAGAAATATTAGCACACTTGTCAGATGAAATTACAAGAAGAAGTATACTTTTTAATAATGAAAAAAATGTAAGAAAAATTGATGAATACAAAAAGTTAGGGAAAAAAATGCCAAGAATATTATTACTTGTAGATGAATTTCAAATGATACTTGGAGATGCAAATACTTCAAATGAACTTGCAAAATCATATTTATCACGAATAATAACACAAGGAAGAGCTGAGGGAATACATGTAATAATTTGTTCTCAAAATTTAGATGCAAGAAGTGGCCTTACAGAAGATATAAAAACTCAGCTTACAACAAGAATAGTATTAAGAAGTGCAGAAAATTCAGCAGATATTGCACTATCTTCTGGAAATACAGAAGATAGTAGTATGAGTAATAAGTATATGTTAATGAAAGATATAGTTAACTTACCTACTGGTAAAGGTATAATAAATAGTAAAGCTGGTGTTATTGCGTATAATAGATTTTTTAGATTTCCAAATGTTACATCTAATATTCTTACAAAACATTTAGAGATACTTTCTAAAGAAAATAAAAATAAAGGGGTAATGGAAAAACCAAATTTAGTTACTGCAATTGAAAATAATATCAGTCAAATAGAAAATGTATATTTTAAAGAAAAATTAAACTTAAACCAAAATCCAGTTGCGATACTTGGAAAGTATATGAGAATTGAAAAGCCTGCTATAAAGATAGAGTTTGAGAAAGAAAAAAATTCAAATGTATTAGTTTGTACTAAATCTTTAATAAAATTAAATGATATATTAGAAAGTTTTTTTACTTCTCTTGCAATTTGGAATAAATATAATAGAAATAAAATAAAAGTAACAATATTTGATTTTTATAGTATTTCAAAAGATATAGTAAATAAGTATATAGAAGTAGAAGATAATAATTTTATAGAATTAGTAAAGTACCAAGATAATATAGAAACTCTAACGGAAAAACTAGATAGTATAATATCATCTTCAAAAAATAATATAATTAATCTTGTAATGATAAATAGAATTGATATGTATAAAGAGTATTATGATAATGTTTATAGTTTACCTTCTGAAATAGAGGACTTTATGACTAAACTTACTGATATGTATAATAAAGGATTTAACAATAATATAGCTATGTTTAGTATAACAAATGGTGGAAATGATGGTATTGAAAAGACTATGAATGAAAATTCAAAATTCTATTTTTATGAAAACGATACAATATTTAATGAATATTATTCAGGTCTTCTCAATAAAAAATTTACTATATTATATAAAGATATGGACGAAATGCCAAATTCGTCTGTTGAAGTATATTTATATGAAAATAAAAATTAAAAAATAGGAGGGATTTTATGGCAAACAGTAATATCAATATTTTAGATGTTGAAAAAGTTGAAAAAACAATATCAAAGTTAGAATCTTTAAATGAAAGTATAGATGGCTATGCAAAAGTTTTAAGAAGTGAAACAAATAAGATGTCAAATTACTGGAAAGATAACAAATATAAAGAGATTAAAGAAAAATTTGAAGATGATGCAAGGATATTAAATAATATTAAGAAAAATTCTACTTCAATTATAACAAAAATGAAAGGACAAATAGGTGAGGCAAAACAAATCCTAAATGTAAAAATATAGGAGGAAAAATAATGGGACAAAGAGTAATAAATGATAAAAAAGAATTGGACGCTTCAGCTGCAAGTATTGGAAAAATAATAAAAAGTTTAGAAGAATGTGAGACACAGTTAAAATCAGTTATAAGAGATTTAGAAGAAAATTGGAAAGATAGTATCTTTGAATCAGATAAAAAAGAACTAATTAGTGCACAAAGAAGCTTAGAGTCTAAAAAAGAAGAAATAAAACAAAAATTAAGTTCTCTTAAGATAATTTCAGGTATGATACAAAATTATCTTAGTAAATAATTTGGAGGTATTTTTTTGGAAGAAGAGAATATAGTAGCAAATAATAATGTTAAAAAAGATGAAATAAATACATATATTGATATGACTTGGAATGATATTAAGGGAGAATTTGATGATATAAAATCTAAGAAATTTGAAGATGAGTATTTAGCCTATCTTAAGGAAAAAGCGTTGCAAATAGCAGAATTTTCTCCTAAAATTGATACTAAACTTAGTTTATTAGAAGAATACATAGCAGAAAATATGTATAAGTAAAGGAGATGAGTGCCATAAATAGCAGTAAAGCAAATTCAAGTGTTCAGGCATTAGCAAATAGTGCAAAGATGCTAGATAATATTAATTTATTATTAAATGAAAGAAAAGTATATTATCATAATAGATTTAATGGCATAAAAACATCTTTATATAATGCAATTAAAAGATATAATATATACATTGCACAGCTTAATAACTCTATTATTTATGTAGAAGTACAAGATGAAAATGGAAATAAACATATAGAAAGTCCAAATGCAGAAGAAGTATATGCTAAAATTAATGTGTATAGTAGAAAGATAGATGAATGCTATAACCTACTTTCAAATTATGATGTTATTTACAAAGAATATTATAATAATATTGAAAGGGCTATTAATACTAGTTTAACAAAAATAAAAAATGGAAAAGAATATTTATTAAAACTTGCAAAAGCACAAAATAAATATCTAGAGTATGTTACAGGTAAAAAAGAGGATATATCGTATTTTGAAGAAAATACTAATACAGCAACTATTAGTAATACTTCTTCTATGTCTAATGCTGAGATTATAGATATGCTAAATAGTGAGGCAACTTCAAGCAATATTGTAGAAACTCATGAATACGCTATGGAGCAATTAAAAATGATGAGTAAAGTTGGTGGCTCTTATGATGAATTAAAAGCTTTGGTTAAGAGTAAAGGCCTTGGATATTTACTTGAAGTACATCACGTACCACCTCGTAGTTCAGCACAGATTATAGAAAAAAGAATAAGTAAAAATATGAATGGAAAAACAGTTATAAAAGATATAAGTCCCGCTATTATAATTACCAAAAAGGACCATATAAAAACAGCAAGTTATGGGAGTTCTAAAACTTCTTTTAAATACCAAAAAATGCAAAAAGAGTTAGTAGAAAGTGGAAATTATACTAAAGCTTATGCTAATGAAATAAAAGATATTAGAACTAATTTTGGTAATAAATATGATAGACAATTAAGACAAGTAGAAGATTATATCGGTATGCTACAAGTAAATGAAAAAATAGATTAGGGAGATAGATATGGAATTTAAAATAGAACCTTTAGTTGGATGTAATTTTTTGTTATTTGGAGAAAAAAGAGAAAATTTAAGAAATATGCTTGATAATAAATATGATAAGAATTTTAAAAGAGAAGATAAGGATTTGTATAACTTTTTTTCACTTGTATTTGAAGATGATAAACTTGCTTGTATAGAATTTTTCCCAAATGAAAAAGTAAAAGTATTCTTTGAGAATATTGATATAAATAATATAAAGTTTAAAGAGGCATATAATCATATAAAAAAATATGATGAAGATATAAAATTAATTAAGTCTTGGAAATTAGCTATTTCCGAAAAACTTGGAATAATAATAACAGGAATAAATGATGAAGAATTTGAAGATGAAAATATAGACTGTTTAAGTGTTATGAAAAAAGGATATATAACTATAGATGAATTAGAAAAGTAATGTAGAAATTTTCTACGTTACTTTTTTTAATATATATATTACTACTAACATAAATAGATGAATATATTTTAATATAAAGAGAAGGTGAATATATAATGGAAACGATAAAAATCACTTTACTTATTACTTTACTTGGAAGTGTTAGTAGCGGTATTGGTGGAATCCTTGCAAGTATATTTAAAGTGAAATCAAAAAATAAAATATCTGCAATGTATGAAATAACAGCAGGAATAATGACAGGTATTGTATGTATAGATATGTTACCAGAAAGTTTTGAAATAGCACCTATTATATATAGTATATTAGGTGTTGCAGTCGGTTTAATTTTAGTGTACATAATTAATTTTATTATTGAAAAAACAAATAATAATAAAAATGTTTCTACTATGTCACTATTTGTAGTAATATCCATGGCGATTCATAATGCAATTGAAGGACTTGCAATCGGAACTGGATTTTCACATTCTTTTTCGCTTGGTTTATCTATATTAATATCAATGTTTTTACACGATATACCAGAAGGTAGACTTACAAGTAGACAGTGCTTGAAAAGAATTTAGAAGATAGAATTTTTTATTGCAAACTAAAGTATATATTATAGAATAATAGAATTTTTAATACATATAAATTAAATAAATATTATTTACTAATAGGTGGAGAATATGAATAAATTATTTAAAATAAATATATGCTTTGATGAAAAATGCGAGAATTTAGAAGATTTAATAGAACATTTAATAATTAATATGTTGGAGAAAAAATATATAAAAATTGTAAGATAAATTGAATATTTTTGATTGCTTGAGAATATAAATTCAATTCTATATTTAATATAATTTTAGAAACTTAAATTATCATTCAAGCATGGAAGGTGGTAAAATGCTTGGTAAGACTAAAAGAACAATATATAAAGTAGCTATTTATATAAGATTATCAAAAGAAGATGTAGATAGAGGTTATGATGAGAGTGAAAGTATAAAAAATCAAAGAACATTATTAACAAAATATGTTGAAAATTTAGGATGGAATTATAAACTTATGGATATATATATTGACCAAGGCTTTACGGGAACAAACTTTAACAGACCAGGTTTCCAACGAATGATAAAAGATATAGAACTTGGAAGAATAAACATGGTTGTAACAAAAGACCTATCTCGTTTAGGGCGCGATTATATAGAAACAGGTGAATATATAGAAAAATGGTTCCCAGAAAGAAATGTTAGATATGTTTCTGTAACCGATGGAATAGACACTTTTTCAAATAACAATAGTAATAATGATATAGCACCTTTTAAATCTATATTAAATGATATGTATTCAAAAGATTTATCGAAAAAAATTAGAACTGCTTTACATACCATGCAAAAAGAAGGAAAATGGGTAGGTGGTAAAATAGCACTCGGATATATGAAAGATCCAAATGATAAAAACAAATTAATTGTTTGTAAGACAGAAGCAAAAGTTGTAAAGTTGATTTTTAATATGGCAATTTCACGGAAATCAAATAAGCTCAATAAGAGATTACCTAAATAACAATCAAATCCCTACGGCAAGTCAGATTAGATATAATAAAATAACATTTTGGGAGAATAAAACTATAAAAAATATTTTAAAAAACAAAATATATTGTCGGTACTACAGTGCAAAATAAAAGAAGTAGGATAAGTTATAAAAACAGAAAATTAAGACAAAATCCAAAAGAACAGTGGAATATTGTAGAAAACACACATGAACCGATCATTGATAAAAAAACTTTTGATACTGTACAAAAAATGTTAATTACTCAAAATTATAATCAAAATAAAAAAAAGCATGATTTTTTGCTAGATGGTCTATTGGTTTGCTATGAATGTAAGCACAAAATAGGCGTAAGACAAAGGAAAAATGGAAGATTGGATATGATATGTAATAATTATCGTAGGAACTCAAAATTAGGACTTTGTACATCACATGGATTTAATTATGAACAATTAGAAAAGATGGTTTTAGATTATATAAAAAAATTATTTCTACAAATTGATAGCAAAAAAATAGGGTTAAATATAAGAAACAGTATATCAAAATATGATTATGAAAAGATGATAAAGAAAATAGAAGCGGAAATAAAACTAATAAATGATAATATTGATAAAATGTATGTTGATAAACTAAATGGTAATATTAGTGAAGAGATGTATGAAAGATTATTTAATAAATTAAAAGTTAAGATAAAACAAAAAGAAGAGGAATATATTGGGTTAAAAAATGAACAAGGAAATAATTTAAATGATGATATAAAAAGTGTAGAAAAATTGGTAAATGATTTTTTGAAATTAGAAAAGCCAACACCAGAAATGATGAAAGTTCTTATTAATAGAATTGAAGTACATCAAGATAAACAAGTAGATATTACTTTCAATTTTAAAAAATTAAATAATACATATAATAAAAATAAAGCATTTTAAACATTTAAAATAAATATTGACTTATAACAGTAAAAGTAATATAATATAAATATATTTTAAAAAAATGCGGGTAAACGCAAAAATATAAAACAGGAGGCAATGATGAAAGAGATAAAAAGAGATTTATATTTAAAAAAGTTGATAGATAGAAAAGAAAATGATTTAATAAAAATTATAACAGGAATTAGAAGATGTGGTAAGTCATATTTACTAGATCCAATTTTTAAGAGATATCTTACAGAAAATGGAGTAGATGAAGAGCATATTATAAAATTAGAACTTGATTCCATAGAGAATAAAGAATATAGAAATCCTAATAAACTATATGAATATGTAATGAAAAAAATTACAGATGATAGAATGTATTATATATTATTAGATGAGATACAAAAAGTTGAAGACTTTGAAAGTGTATTAAATAGTTTTTTAAGAAAAAAGAATTTGGATGTATACATAACAGGTAGTAATTCAAAATTTTTATCAAGTGATATAGTAACTGAATTTAGGGGTAGAGGAGATGAAATCAGAGTATTTCCTTTATCGTTTTCTGAATTTTTTGAAGCATATGAAGGAGATAAAAAAGATGCATTTAATGAATATATAACTTATGGTGGAATGCCTTATATACTATCTAGAAAAACAGAAGAAGAAAAAAGCAAATATTTAAATAACTTATTTGATAATACTTATATAAATGATATTATTGAAAGAAATCATATCCAAAAAGATGATAAGTTGAATTCTATTATTAATATGATAGCCTCATCAATAGGTTCTTTAACTAATCCAAATAAAATAGAAAATACTTTTAAAAGTAATAATATTAGTGATATTACAATTCCTACAATAAATAATTATTTGAACTATTTGATAGATGCATTTTTAATAAATAAAGCTGAAAGATTTGATATAAGAGGTAAAAAATATATTTCTACACCATCAAAATATTATTTTACAGATGTTGGATTAAGAAATGCAAGACTAAATTTTAGACAACAAGAGGAAACACATCTTATGGAAAATGTTATATACAATGAATTATTGGTTAGAGGATATAATGTTGATGTAGGAGTTGTTGAAATAAATGAAGAAAATAAGGAAGGCAAAAAAATTAGAAAACAAATAGAAGTTGATTTTGTATGTAATCAAGGAAGTAAAAGATATTATGTGCAATCTGCATTTGCAATACCAGATAAGGAAAAAATGAGACAAGAGCAACGACCATTTAATTATATTCAAGATTCATTTAAAAAAATTATTGTGGTAAGAGAAAATATAAAATTATGGAGAAATGAAGAAGGAACTGTAATAATGGGAATAGAGGAATTTTTATTAAACAAAAATAGTTTGGATTTATAAAATAGAAATAAGAATCAGTTACTTAAAAAAATTAGAGTAACTATATAAGTAAATCGAGTAAGAACTTTATAAATTTTTGTAATACTGAGGTGAAAAGTAATGAGAAAGATGAAAACACTTTTTAAAAGACAATTTGAAAATCATGTAATAGTAAAATGCTTAAATGAAGTAGAACCTGAATGCCAGTGGGTACTGAACCGGAGAAGGTTTGGCAACAGAAAAAATAGATGGGACATGTTGTTTAATAAAGAATGGGAAAATTTATAGAAGATATGATTATAAAAAAGGAAGAACTCTGCCACAAGGTGCAATTCCTTGTCAAGAAAGACCTGATCCAGTAACAGGACATTTTCCACATTGGCTTTTATGTACTAAAAGCGATCCAAATGCAAAATATTATTTAGAGGCTTTTGAAAGGCAAAGAAATGATGATTTAGAAGAAGGAACTTATGAATTAATTGGAAAACATATAAATGGAAATCCATATAATTTAGATACAGATATTTTAGAAAAACATGGAAAAAGAATATTAAAAAATGTACCAAGAGATTATGAAGGAATAAAACAATATCTTGAAAATCACAATATAGAAGGTATTGTTTTTTATCGAGATAATGGAGAAATGTGTAAAATAAAAAGAAGTGATTTTGGCTTTGAATGGAATAGAAAGAAAAACTCTGGTAAATGCTAAAATAAGCAAAATAAAAAGAAATTGAACTATTCGAATAATTTGAATAGTTCAATTTTAAATGTCTACTTTAGAATCAACCAGAAGGTATGGTTGTTGGCATTACAAGTAAGGTAAGTGGAAACAAATTTTTAAAAAATGTTTTAAATAGCATAATTGTTGGGGCTTGTGTAGGAATTGGATGCTTTGTGGGAAATAGCTTTGGAAATATTGGGGATAAATATATATCATTTAGTTTATCTATTGCAGCTGGTGCTATGCTATATATTGTAGCATGTGAACTAATTCCAAATTCAAAAGAGTTAAAACCAAAAAGAGTTGTATCAATAATGTATATTGTGGGTATAATAATTGGGGGAATATTAAGTAAAATATAGTTGTATAAATTAGTTAAAACAATGTATTTTAATTGACTTTGTAACCAAAATGTGATAATATAAAAACGATAATTGAAAGGGGTTAACATATGATAAAGGTAATGTTCGTATGTACTGGAAATGTTTGTAGAAGCCCTATGGCACATTATTATATGCAAAAGAAAGTAAAAGATTTAGGATTAGAGAATGAATTTTTAATTAGTTCATGTGGTACATATGCTGTAACAGGTGAACATGCTACTGATAATGCAATAGTTTCAATGAAAGAGTATGATGTAAATTTAGAAAATCATAGAGCAACTAATATTGAAGACACAGATATTGATAATTATGATTATGTTATAACTTTAACCACTAGGCATAAAGATAATGTGTTATATCATTATCCCAAATTAAAAGGTAAAGTTTTTACTTTAAAAGAATTTGTTTTAGATGATGTAAAATATATGGATATAGATGATCCATGGGGATTAAATATAATTGTATATAAAGATACTGCTAAAGAAATTGTTGAATATGTTGATAAACTAATAGAAAAATTAATAAGGAAGTGATTTTATTGATTATAATTGGTTCAGATCATACTGGTATTAAATTAAAAAAAGCTATAATAGATTATTTATATAAAGAACATATTGACTATGCGGATGTATCAAGTGAGCAAAACGCTGTAGATGATGATTATCCTGATATTGCCCGTGCTGTATCACTAAAAGTATTACAAAATACAAATAATTTAGGAATAGTTATATGTGGAACAGGTATAGGTGTATCAATTGCATGTAATAAGTTAAGAGGAATAAGAGCAGCCCTTTGTACAGACGAGTATATGGCAGAATTTTCAAGAAAGCATAATAATGCAAATGTGTTATGTCTAGGTTCTAGATTAAAAATTGCAGAAGATGAAGAAGAAATGAAAAATATTGTTCAAGCATTTATACATAACTTTTATGAAGGTGGAAGACATGACAGAAGACTAAGCAAAATACGTGATATTGAAAATATGAATATAGAAGGACGGTAATTAAAATGGCGTTTGTGTATTCTATAGTTGGTGTTACTTTTGTTATTTGTTTGATACTTACACCAATAGTTATAAAGTTATGCAGAAAATACAATATAGTAGATATACCAAAAGATAGTAGAAGAGTTCATTCAAAACCTATGCCAAGAATTGGTGGAGTAGCTATAGTTACTTCTATGCTTATAGGTTTTTTAATATATTACTTGCTTACAAAAGATATACCGTCTATTGCTTTAAATGAAAAGTTTTTAGGATATATTATTGGTGGATTGATAATTGCCACTATGGGATTGATAGATGATTTAGTTAATTTAAGAGCAAGATATAAATTTTTCTTTCAGCTTGCAGCTGGATTAGTTGTATATTATTTTGGAATAAGAATAACAGGTATAAAGATACCATTTATTTATCCTGATATGATTGATTTTGCTTGGTGGATTGATTTACCTCTTACTTTACTTTGGATAATAGGGGTAACTAATGCGATTAACTTAATAGATGGATTAGATGGGTTAGCTGCTGGAATAACTGCTATATCTGCAACCTCACTTCTTATAATATTTATAGCTACATCGGCAAGCTTAGAAGCAATAATAATATCAGCAGTTTTAGTTGGAGCAGTACTTGGATTTTTACCATATAACTTTAATCCCGCCAAAACCTTTATGGGAGACGTTAGTGCAAATTTCCTAGGGTTTACAATGGCAGTCGTATCGATACTTGGTTTTGCAAAAGGTTATACAATGATTGCTATAATAGCACCTGTTTTAGTTTTAGGTATACCAATATTTGATACGGTTTTTGCAATGGTAAGACGTTTTTTAAAGGGACAACCTATGTTAAAACCTGATGGTGGACACATACATCATAGACTTATAAAAAGAGGGTTTTCACAAAGACAAGCTGTTATATTGTTATATACAATTACTACTTTATTATGTATGTTAGCAGTACTTTTAGTAGCTGAAGATTTTTGGAAACTAATACTATTGATTCTAGCATTTATATGTTTTTCAATATTTGGTATAGTAACAACTATACATAGAAAGAATAAGAAAACAGAAGAAATAAATAAAAATTTCGAATCTGGAGCTGAGCATAAAATAGTTGAAAATATAACTGAAGAAAGTAAAAATAAAGTATAAGATGTTATACTTTATTGTATAATATTATAGAAGGGAGTATTTATGAAAGAAGAATTATTAAAAGCTTTAAAAGAAGCTATGAAAAATAAAGATGAAATTAAGAAAGATACAATTACTTTACTTAGATCTGCAATATTGCAAGTAGAAAAAGATAACCAAAAACAACTATCAGAAGATGAAATGTTAGCTATAGTATCAAAAGAAGTAAAAAAAAGAAAAGAATCAATTGCAGATTATGAAAAAGCAAATAGAGAAGATATTGTACAAAAACTAAAAAAAGAAATTGAAATCTTATCTGAATATTTACCAGAGCAATTGTCTGAAGAGGAAATTATAAAAATAGTTGAAGAAGCAATTAATGAAACTGGAGCAACTTCTCCAAGAGATATGGGAAAAGTTATGCAAGCTATAAGACCTAAAACAAATGGTAAAGCAGATGGTAAAGTAGTAAGTCAAATTGTTAGAGAAAAATTAGAAAATATGTAAAAAATTGCTGTAAGAATTTTCTTACAGCATATATTTTTTAAAAAATATTATATAATTTAATATAATATGTTAAAATAATAAAGAGGTGATTTTTAGTGAAACAAATATATAAGATAGATAATAATAAATTTAATAGTATATATGTATCTTTTAATTATACTATGAATGTAAATAAAGAAGAGTTATCTAAAAGTGCATTGCTTGCATCTGTAATGAGTAAATCGAGTAAGAAATATAAAACTCAAACAGATATTGAAAAACATCTTTCAAAATTATATGGAAGTAATTTTGATGTAAATGTACAAAAGGTTGGAGATTTATATAGTATTGAATTTAGAGTGGAATGCGTTAATAAAAAATATTTACCTAATAATGTAGATGTATTAAATGATTGCTTAGAGTTTTTAAATGAGATAATATATAATCCTAATGTAGAAAATGAAAATTTTGATAAAGATATAGTTGAAAAAGAAAGAGAATCAATATTACAAAAAATACTTTCTAGAAGAGATGACAAAACGGCTTATGCCGTTTATAGAACAGAACAGTTATTGTGTAATGGGCAAATAGCTGGTGAATTTTTATTTGGTGATGAAGAAATAGTAAAAAACATAACTTCATCTGATTTATATGAGCAATATAATAAAATGTTAAATGAATCTTGTATTACAGTTATAGTATCTGGTAACTTAGAAGGACATGAAAATGTAGATGAACAAATTAAAGGGATTTTTAAGGATAAAATAGATTCTAAGTTTTCATATGATAGCCTAGAAGTTAATTCAAGTAGAAATGATAAGAATATTGATGTTAATGAAGTTTCTGAGTCACAAGAAACAGCTCAAAGTATCATAACTTTTGGAATGAGAGTACTAAACCCAAAAGATAGAGACTTTTATGTGTTAAATGTATATAATGCAATACTTGGTTCTACACCAAGTTCAAAGCTTTTTCAAAATTTTAGAGAAAAAGAGTCCCTTGCATATACAGTAAGATCAAGATTTTATAGATTTAAAAATATTATAGTAATATATGCTGGTATTCAAAAGAAAAATTATGAAAAGGCTAAAAAAGTTATATATGACCAGTTAAATCAAATAGTAAATGGTGAAATTTCAAAAGAAGAGTTTGATGCAGCTAAGCAAAGTATACTTTCTGATTTGATTGAGTGGGAAGATTCAAAAATTGCAATTGCTAAAATGTTATTTTCTAATCTATTTGCTTTTAAAAATGATAAAATAACTATAAAAGATATGTATGAAAATATACAAAAAGTTACATTAGAGGATGTAAAAGAAGTAGCAAATAGAATTAAGGTGGAGCAAATTTATCTACTTGGAGGTGAAGCAGATGTACAAAATTAATGCAAATATTTGTGATGAGTTAAATGAAACTACATATTACACAAAGCTAGAAAATGGACTAAGTGTGTATATTTGTAAAAAGCCTGGTTTTAAGAAAAAAATTGGAATGTTTGGAACAAAATATGGTTCAGTAATAAATGACTTTGTTGATATAAAAACAGGAAAAAGAATAAAAGTACCTGATGGTATTGCACATTTTTTAGAACATAAGTTATTTGAAAAAGAAGGAGCAAATGCGTTAGATTTATTTTCAAAAATAGGTGTTTCATCTAATGCATATACTACTTTTGATCATACTGTATATTATTTTGAAACTTCTGAAAAATTTGAAGAATCTATTTCATTACTTGTTAAATTAATAAAAGAACCATATTTTACAGATGAAAATGTAGCAAAAGAACAGGGAATAATTGGTCAAGAAATAATGATGGGTGAAGATGATCCAGAATATAGGGTATATTTTAATGCAATTAAAGCAATGTATCAAAAAAACAATGTAAGGATTGATATAGCAGGAACAATAGATTCCATAGCAAAGATTAATAAAGAATTATTATATACTTGTTATAATACATTTTATAATTTAAATAATATGTTCTTTGTAATAATTGGTGATGTTGATGTAGAGGCTACAATAAAACTTATAGAGAAAAATGTTAATTCATATGATAATTTAAAAGTAGATAAAGAAGTAGAAATATTTTTTGATGATGAGCCAAAGGAAATAAATACTAAGGAAATAAAAGAAGAAATGGATATATTTATGCCACAAATATATATAGGGTATAAACTTGATGTTTTAAAAAATGAAGAGATTATTAAAAATGCAATAGTTGCTGATATAGTATCACAAATGTATTTTTCAAAAATTACTGGATTTTTTAATGATGAATATAATAAAGGTGTATTAATTGAAGCTCCTGCACTAGTATATGAAGGAAGTAACAGTTTTTCATATATATTAATTGCAGCCCAAACTTTAAAATTAGAGGAATATAAGAAAGATATTTTTGATTATATAGAAAGAATAAAGAAAGAAGAAATAAATGAGGAATTATTTAATACAATAAAAAATAAAAAAATTGGCTCTCTTGTTATTGAAGATGATAATTTGAATAATTGCTATAGGAGAGTAATAGACAGTATATTAACACAAACAGATATATATGCTGATGTTAAAATATTAAATAATTTAAAAGTAGAAGACATAAAATCATTCTTGGATAGCATGACTAATGATAACAGAATAGTGTCAATAATTAATAACAAAAAATAATAAAAAAAAGTAAGTATTTTCGTCAAAATACTTACTTTTTTTACAGTATAAAAATATATATTTTTTCATATAATATTAACATACAAAACATGACCAAATGTGCTTGTTTGTATGTTTTTGTCGAAACTTGCGACCGATTTATTGACAGCAAATATTGACATTAGATTTCAAAGGTGGTATAAATAAAATGTAAAAAGGAGATGAAAATTAATGATTACTGATGAAATTAATATTTTAAAGAAGAAATTAGAAGAACAGCTATTAAATGAAGACTCATATGATAAAATCTATGAGACAAGTATAAAAATTGATGAGTTACTAATAAATTATTATAAAGAATTTGAGGCCTCTAGAAAAGATTTAAGTTGCTAAATGAAATGTTAAATAGCATTAGTCCTAAGACAATAAGTAATGTATAATTTTTATCCGATTGTAAAAATAATAGTACTATTATGGCAATTATTATTAAATCATCTATTGCTATTGAAAAACCAAATATATTTATTGAATTGTCATACACTGACAAAGGACCTAACCTAAATTTAGTAACATCTTCTTCATTTGTATTATTTTCATTATTATCAGGCGAATTATTATTGTTATTATTATATTCAGCACTCATTGTATAATCCATATTTGGTATTGTAGGATTTGAATAATATTTATTTGTAAAGGCAGGATTATAATAGTTATTATAATTTCTATAGCCATAATTGTTATATCTTTGATAATATGTACTATTTTCAAACATTATCATCACTACCTTTACTTGTAAAAATTTCAATTGCTTTAGCAATTGTTAACATAGACATGTACTCTCCAATTTTATCTTGTCTTGATTTTCTAAGAAACGGTTTTAGAGATAACAAAAGATTTTTTTGAGGATCATCTTTTCCAATTGTGTTCATAATTTTTTTTATTCTAAGAATTGTATTTGGATCAATAGAGTCAAAATTAAAACCGCTATTATTATTAGAGTTATTTTCTTTTTCTTTTGAACTATTTCCTAATAAATGTATAATAGAATTTAAGTCTACATTTTGTAGAATAGAATTTATATTTGATAAATTAAAGTTATTATCAATATTTTTTTCTTTTGTATATTTCTTTGTTTCTTCAAATTCTACCTGTTTGTTTTCATTATCTTCATTTTTATTATTTGTATCTAATTTTGATTGGATGCTTTGAATTAAATTAAAAATTTCTTGAGAATTGTCCTTATTCTCACTTTGATTTTTAATGTCGTTATTATTATCCATAATTTAATCTTCTTAGTCATTTTTTATTATTTGTTTTAAGCATACCAACTAAATTATTTAGATCATCAGCAGACATATTTTGAACCATCCTTGTAACTTGTTCTAATTTACTTTTATCAATTGTAGATAATAATTCCATAACTTTTGAGTTTAACATGTTATTAGTATCATTTTGATTATTCATGACAAATCATCTCCTTTATTTATATATATATAATAAATATATGCAATTAAATAAAGTTTGTGATATATTTATTTAATTTTTTGAAAGAAGGTGAAATTATATCTAAATATAAAGATATAGAAAAAATATTTAATATAGATTATATTGATGATAATTATATAGCTATAAACTATAATGGAGTCACAAAAAGAGTATATATATATGAAATTTTTCCTATTACTTTAATAAATAGAAATAACGAAATTATGGAAAAAATTGCATATAAATATAAGGAATTTCTTAGACTTATTGACTTTGATTTTCAAATTTTAATTAAAAATGTAAAATTTAATGTTGATAATTATATAAGAAATTTAACTAAAAGCTTAAAAAATAATAATATAAAAAATTCAGAGGTTTTTAAAAGATATATTGAAAACTTAAGAGAAAGCTTAAATAAAGAAAAAATATATGATACAAAGTATTATTATGTAGTTACTGATAGTGGAAAACATGGATTTATAGATAATGTAGATAATACATTAAAAAAACTTGAATTATTAGGATGCAGTGTAATAAAAGTAAGAAATAAAAATAAAATAGGAAAAATCCTTAATTATTTTATAAATAAAGAAAAGGAAGAGATAAAAGATGAATTTTTGTGATGATAGATTTAATTTACCTGGGTATTTAGACGCGACTAATTTTAGATATGTTAAACTTGATAATAAATATTTAGTGGGAATTGTAGTAAAGAAACTACCTAATATATTAGAATTTTTAGAAGTAATCGATAGTATCCCTAAAAATGAAGTGTTTGATATGTCGATATATATATCAAAGAAAAATAGTTTTAAAATTTTAAAAGAGTTAACTTATTATATTTCATCTTCAGATTCAGAAGAAAAAACAGTAAGTAAAAATCAATCTGATATAGATATATTAAATAAAACAAAACAAGATGCAAGGGAATTAAGAAAGAGCATACAGGTAGATGGAGAAGAAATCTTTTATATAAATATTATAATTACATTAACAGATGAAAAGTATGAAAAATTAATAAGAAGAGTAAAGGATTTTCAAAGTAAATTATATGCAAAAGGTTTACTTTCAAATATATTAAACTTTAGACATTTAGATGCGTATAAACTTACTTTACCACTTGGTTATAACACAAATAAAATATTAGAAAAAGATTATATGAATATTACTACTAATTCATTAAGTTATATTTTTCCATTTTATAATACGAATATTTTTGATAAAGATGGAGTAGTATTTGGGTATACTCTGGAGGAAAATAAATTGTGTAATATTAATGTCTTTGATGAAAAATATATTAATGCAAATGTATGTATATTTGGAAGTAGTGGCTCTGGAAAGTCATATTTTACTAAAATAAATATTATTAGAAATTACTTAAACGGAATTTCACAGTATGTATTTGACATAGAGGGAGAGTATATAAATATAGCAAAAAACTTTGAATTAGGTTATATATCATTATTAGAAGATACAGGGATTTATTACAATCCTTTTCAGATATATAATTATGAAACTAAAATTTTTAATTATTTAGATAGTAAAGTTAACAAGTTAGTAAATCTAATAAGCAATCTATGTGGTATAGATAAAGAAGCGGAAATAGATGAAATTAAAAAATCTATTGAAAAAATATATAGTAATTATGGAATAAGTAATGATAAAAATAGTTTATTTTCTTCTGATAAAATTAGATACAGAAATGAAACTGAATATCCTTCTTTTTTAGATTTAATTAATTTTACTAAGTCAAGAAAATTAAAAAAGAGTATACAAGAAAAAATAATTGATAAATTCCCTATATTTAGCAATTATACAAATATAAATTTATTAGAAAAGTTATTAATTATAAAAACAGGAGATATTAATGATAAAACATTATATTTAATAAATTATTTTTTAGAGCAAATAAATTATAGAATAAAAGAAGATAATAAAAGCCTTATATATATCGATGAAGTTTGGAAGTATATTTCTAGTAAAGATAATTTTGGCTTAGGCAAATATATATTTGAATTATATAAAACTATAAGGAAAAGCAAAGCCGGAATTATTACAATCACACAGGATATATCGGATATTTTTTCTTATGATAATGGAGATTATGGTAAAAGTATTCTAAACAATTCAGCATTTAAAATGTTCTTTAAAATGAGTTTTACAGATATAAATGTATTATCAAAACTTTCCTTATTAGATGAGAATATAATAAAGAATATAACACGCTTAGATAAAGGACAAGCTTTAATAGTGTTTTTAAATAATTCCTTTGTAATTAATATTAAATTAAATGAATATGAAAGGGATGTAATAAATGAATAAAGATGTAAAATTTTTAGTTGCAGTTAATAATGATTATATATTTAATAAAATAAAAGAAAAATATGGGAAAGAAAATGTATTTGAATATGATATTTTATCAAAAGAAGATGTAATAGAATTTTTAGGTAAACATAAAGAGCAATATATTGTGATTACTAGAGATAATCTTGAAGGAAATATTGATAATAATATGTATATAAAACAGATGAGGTTTGCAAGACCTAATATAAAAATTGTGTATATAGTAGAAGAATTAACAAGTGATTATAAGCAATTTTTATTTGCAAATGAGGTATTTAATATAATAGAAGGGAAAAATCTTAGTATTGATAGCATTTATAAAAGTATTGAACATGATAAAAGTGTTATATATGAAAATAAACCAGCAGTTGAAAAATATATAAAAATAAGAGAAAATTGTACCTTACCTAAAAAACTTATAGCTGTATATGGAACAAGTGGATCCGGTAAATCATATGTTTCATCACTTATAGCAAAAAGTATTGCAAAGGATTTACAAATTTCAGTAGCTTTACTTGATATGGATATTCAAAATCCTGCTGTAGATATATATAATAACATAGATATAAATCTTGACTGTTTATCAAGTATAATTGATGAAATTGATAACAAAAAAGATATGAATGAAATATTAGATAAGTATATGATATGTGATAAAGGAAATAAAAAACTTTGGTATATGACTAATAATAGCAGTATTTTTGATATACAAAATAAATATACAAATAAATACTATGAAAAAATATATAATAGTGTTAATTTAAGGTATGATTATACAATTATTGATTTACCATCTAGCCCGTTTTTAGATGTGGTTTCTTATACTTTATTAAATGCAACTGATATATTTTTTGTATTAAATCCAAACTATATAAGTATAAGACAAGGAATTAAATATCTAGAATTAATTACAAAACTTTGGGATATTCCTAAAAGTAAAATAAAAATTATAATAAATAAAAAACAAAAAAATTCTTTAGAAAATATCCAAATAGAATCATTAGTCGGAAGTTATAAAATTGTAGGAGAGATATATCAAGATGAAAATATGGATATGTATATTAATAGTTTGATGTATAATAAAAATTATAGTATTAATAAAAATAAAATCTATGAATCATTAGGTTTAAAGAATTTCAGTGATTGCAGTAAGAGCAACAAAGTAAAAAAGTATAATATTTTAAAAAAGAGAATTGGAGTAAGAAATGTTAATTAATCCATATGATTTAGAAAAAGGCATATCAGATGACTTTAATAAAGAAGATATTAATATAGAAGAAATACAAAAAAATATAATACTTAAATATAATAAAGAATTAAATAATGAAAAAAAAGAAAAGTTAATTGAAAAAATAAAATTATTATTAATAAATAATTATAATATCAAAGACAATGACAAAATTAAAAAAATATGTGATATCGTAATTAGTAATATGTTCGGATATGGAATATTACAAAAATATATAGAGAATGAAAATATAACAGATATAAGAGTGGTTAGATATGATTATATTTATATTAAAGAAAAAGGTAAATGGCAAAGGGTAAATGATAGCTTTAATAATAATAAAGAATTTGAAGAATATATAAGATATATTATTTTAAAAAATAATTCAAATATTAACTTTGATACGCCAATTGTGGTAACTAGTGATAAAAAATACAATTTAAGAATAGAAGCTGGAATTTTTCCTGTAAATTCGATTTCTGCAAATTTAGTAATAAGAATACATAGACCAAATAATAATATAAGTTTAGAAAGTTTATTTGTTATAGATGAAATGTTAGATGCTAAAAGCTATAAATTAATTAATAAAATGATATATGAAAATAAAAATATTATCCTAGCTGGTAAGGGGGGAAGTGGTAAAACAACTTTACTTAGAGCTATTATAGATAAGATACCAAATGATAAATCAATTTCTATTAATGAGGAAACTACAGAATTATATATAGATTCTAAAAATGCAATACAAAGAGAAATTGTTTTAAATAGAGAAAATGATAAGAAAATAACACTTGAAAAATTAATGAAGCATAGTTTAGTTATGAGTAATGATATAATAGTAGTTGGCGAATTAAAAGGAGAAGAAGCAAGTGTTTTTATAGACTCTATAAGTACTGGACATGTAGGACTTGCTACAGTACATTCTGATAGTATATATAATGTTTTAAATAGGTTAATTATACTTTTTAAAAGAGATGAAAAAACAAGTAAATATAGTGAGGACTTTGTTAGAACTATTTTATCAAATAGTTTAGATTATATAATATACTTAAAAGATTATAAGGTAGTACAAATAGCAAAGATAGAAAATAATACATTAAATTTGTTATATGATAAAGGGGCAATGGATGATATTATTCTTTAAAATATTATTAACAATTATTATAGTAGTAATATTTACTTGTTCAATAATACTTTTTAGAAATTATGTGGTTAAAATTAATTATAATAAAATAGAAAATTATATAAAAAATAAAAGGTATTTTATTAATTTAAATAATTATTTAAATTCAATTGGTATTTATAAAAAATATTTACAATATTTAATTATTATTTTAAGTTTAATTTTTTCAATTATAATATATTTTATTTCATTTAAAATATTCAATGTTATTTCAACATCAATTTTAATTTCAATATTTAGTTTTTTCATACCATATAATTTAATTACAAGAATTTATTATAAAAGAAAAGAAAAAATAATAAAATTATTCCCAACCTATATTATAACTTTAAAAACATACACACAACTTACAAATGATATAATAATAGCTTTTAGGAATGCCAAGACAATTGAACCATTAAAAACTTATATTGACAGATTTAATATATACGTTGAAAAAGGAATAAATGTATTTGATTCTTTGGAATTGTTAAAGAAAGATATAGATATAAAACAAATTAGTGATTTCTTATCTTCTATACAGGTATGTTATATAAATGGAGGAAATTTTAATATTTTACTTAATAGATACGCTAAATTATTATTAAAAACAAATTTACAAAAAGAAAAAGAAGAGCAAGAGATATTTTCATCTATAACAGTACTCATTATATTAATTGTAATAAATTTAATGTTATTATTTTTATTTGTTTTTTCAGATAGTGAATATAAAGCTATAATTACTACTACTTTTACTGGGAAATTAATACTAAATATAAATATTTTATCATATATTTTTATTTATTTTATTATAAAAAAATTTAGTAGAAAAGGAGTATAAAATGGAAGAAATATTAGAAAAAGGAAATTTAGGAAAAAATATATTATTAAATAAAGAAATAGATTTAGATATATATAGAAAAAAAGAAGAATATGAAAAATTACTATCCAATGTCATAAACAGTGGATTTGAATATGCGGTAAAAGGACTTGGACTAAGTGATAATTTTAAAAAATCATTGCAAGAAGTAAAAGATATTCTAAAGAAAAAAGATTTTAAAGAAATAATTAGTGATTCTGTATCAGCTAGTTTAAAAGAAGGATTAAATATTACAAAAGATAACCCTTTAGAATTAAAGAATTTAGATAAGCTAAAAGATAATTCAATTAAAGGTGGGCTAAAATTTCTTTTATCAGCAGGACTTGATATTGTTATAAATAAATTTTTAAAAGGGAATCTATTTTTACCTCAAATAAAAAAGGTGATTGATAGTGTTAAAAATTTTTTACAAAGCAATTCATTTATAAGTAAGATAGATAGTGGATTAAAGAAGATTTTTAATAGAAAAAATAATTTTAAAAATGCATGTGATAATTGGTATAAATCGTATGAGAATTTTAATATAAAAGATATAAATAATTATGCAAATATATTAAATAAGTTTAAAAATTCTTTAAAATATGATAAGGAATGTGTACAGCAAAATAATATTATTCAAAATATGACCAAACTTATTAATAATAAAAAAGATAAATTATCTCAGATTCAGTTGCAAATATGTAGTGAATTGTAGTATAATGTAAATGCGTTAATAATAAGGGGAGATTTTGATGAGAAATGGCGACTTAAATAGAATAAACTCTACAGAAGGCGACAACAAAAGTAATAAACCTGGCAGAGCAAAAAGTACTACTAAGCAAAAAATATGGCTTGTAATTTGGATTATAATATTTTTATTCATATGTTTTGAAGTATTAAAACTTGTAAATTATACCCTAGGAAAAGAAGAAAAAGAAAATATGTGGTTATATAATTCTGTAGATAGTGTAGTACAGAAGGTTATAAAAAAGAAAAAAGGAAGCGTTGAGGAAAAAACACTAACTTTAGCTGCACTGGGTGATGTATATTTAACACCTAATATGTTAAATGGTGCAAAAACTTCAGATGGTTATGATTTTTCAACTGGAACAGAGTCAGTAAAAGAAGTTTTATCTAAATATGATCTTGTTACTGCAAGTTTAAGTACGCCAGTTGCCGGTAAATCTTTAGGTTATTCTACAGTAAAAGAATATAATGCTCCAAATGAGATATTAACATTCCTTAAAGATTTAAATGTAAGTGTACTTGCTACAGCAACAACAAATGCTATGGATAAAAGTATAACAGGAATAAATAACACAATTGATAATATAAAAGAAGTTGAGCTTGAACAAACAGGACTTGGTTCTGCTGAAAGGTCAAAACCAGTAATTGTTACAAAAAATGATATTAAAGTAGGAATATTATCTTATGCAACAAGCTCATCAGTAAAAATAGCAAAAGGAAATGAAAGTTATCTTAATTTGCTTGATGATGATAATATAAAAGAGGATATGGAATATTTAAAAAGCAATAATGTAGACTTTATAGTTTCATATTTAAATACACCAAATACAGATCCAGAAATAATTGTAGCAGAACAAAAGGAAAGTGTTGAAAAATTAATACAAGCAGGTGTTGATGTAATACTTTGTACAGGTGTAAGTGGAGTACAAGAAGATTATGAAGAAGAAATTACATTAGAAGATGGCACAAAAAACCATGTATATGCTATATATGGAATGGGCGAATTTATGGGAGGTAATACAACTGATGCATCTAAAGCATCAATAATAGCAGATATTGAGTTTACAAAAACTATTACAAAGGATAAAGATGGTAATGTTACAAAAACTCAAAGTGATATGAAAATAAAAACTCCTATTGCATTATGGACAAGTGTAGACAAAAATTATAGTAGTAATATATATGTTATGAGTGATGAAATAGAAAAATATAATAATAGTAATTCAAATTTAACTGCAAAAGAATATAGTGTTATGAAAGAATATTATGATAGTATATTAAAAATGTTTGAATAAAATAAAAAAATAGTAAATGTAATTTTGATATTTGCATTTACTATTTTTTATAGTATAATATAAAAAAAGAAAGGTGATTAATTATGAATTTTTATGATAAAATACATGAACTTACAAGATGTTTAAAAGAAACAAATGAATATAAAGAGTATATAAGTTTAAAGAACTCTTTAAAAGAAGATGAAAAAGCATATAATTTGATAAAGGAATTTAAAAATAAGCAAAATGAACTTCAATTAAATTATTTAAATGGAAAAGAAATGAGTAAGGATGAAGAACAAGAAATGCAAAATATGTACTCATTAATTATTCAAAATGAAAAATCTAGAAAGTTATTTGAAAATGAAATGAAAATTAATGTAATGCTAGCTGATCTACAAAAAATTATTGGTGATAGCTTAAAGGAGTTTGTTGAATTTTAATGAGAAAACAAGTAGATAAGAGAGTAGTAGATATCATTAATAAAGTGCCAGATAATTATACTTTAGCCAATGAAATATTAAAAAAACTAAAAAATAATAGTACAAAGGTAAAATTGGATAATGATATAAAAAATAGCTATTATGTATTTGTTAATGATACTATATACCTTGCTAGTAACAAGAAAGCAAATGAAGATTATTCAAGATTATGCTTAATTGCACATGAATGTTGGCATTCTATACAATCTAAATTAATACAAAAAATAAATTTTATACTCTCAAATATAGAACTAGTTTTATTTATAATTTGTGCAGTAATATTGCTATTAAAATTAAATTATATTATTATCCCAATAATTTATACTTTAGTAGTATTACTATCACTTTTAATAAGATTTGTGTTAGAATTTGGTGCTATTAAAAATTCAGTCTTTGTGTCTAAAGATTATATAAGTGAAAAATTTGATAATACAAGTGCCAATTTAGTAGCATCAGAGTTTAAGAAGAATATAAAAAAGCTATTACCTGTTTTTATATTATCATTATCTGCATCAAGGTTTTGTAGAATTGCTTTGATTTGGATTATATATGTGTATATTAAATAAAATAGAGATTATTTATGTTAATCTCTATTTTGCATTATATATGGATAAAATACATATAAATGTATAAGGTGATAGTATGAAGTTAACTATTTTAAACAAACGTATAGGATTTGTTTGCATATTTGTTTGCATTTCAGTATTAATGTATGGTATAATTGGTATAGTAAATAAGAATAATAAGTCATTACAGGTAAATTCTACCCCTATAACAAATAAAACAATAGTAATAGATGCAGGCCATGGTAAGCCTGACGAAGGGGCGATTGGATTTAACAGTACAAGTGAGCAAGCGATTAATTTAAGTATTGCTTTAAAACTTCAAAAATTAATAGAACAAAGTGGTGCAAAAGTATTACTTACTAGAAGTGATGAAAATGGAATTTATTCTACAGATAGTAAAAGTATAAGAAATAAAAAAATAAGTGATACAAAAAATAGAGTAAAAATAGGAAATGAAAATGATTGTGATGTTTTTGTATCAATTCACCTTAATAAATTTCCTTCATCAAGTTCATATAGTGGATGGCAAACTTTTTATCAAAAAAACAATGATAAGAGTAAAAGAATTGCTGAATTAATACAAGAGAATCTTAATAAAAATATAGATATAAAAAATGATAGAAGTTCTTTACCTATTACAGGTATTTATATTATGGATAACTTAAAAATTCCGGCTGTCATAGTAGAATGTGGTTTTTTATCAAATCCAGAAGAAACAAATAGATTAAAGGAAGATGATTATCAAAACAAACTTGTTTGGGGTATATATATTGGTTTACAAAATTATTTTTTAGAGGGAGAGACTAATGAATAAATTTATGAAAGAGGCTTTAAAAGAGGCTAAAAAGGCATATGATAAACTAGAAGTACCAGTTGGTGCAGTTATAGTAAAAGACGATAAAATTATTTCTAGGGCACATAATTTAAGAGAATTAAAGTGTAACTGCTTGGCTCATGCTGAAATTATATGTATAAATAAAGCATGTAAAAAGCTTAAAGCTTGGAGATTAGAAGGATGCGATATATATGTAACTCTAGAGCCTTGTGCAATGTGTGCAGGTGCTATTATGCAGTCTAGAATAAATACTGTATATATTGGTGCAAAGGATAAAAAAAATGGTTGCGTTGGTTCTATATGTAATTTATTAAAAGAAAATACTACTGCAACTACAAATTATGAATATTTAGAATATGATGAATGCTCATCTATATTAACAAATTTTTTTAAGGAATTAAGGAATAAAAAAAGGAACTCTGTTTAAGAGTTCTTAAATTCATTTTCTACTTCTTTGCAAAAATCAATTATAGCTTTCTGATTTTCAATAGAAAGATTTTTTAAAAATTTAATAATACCACTTTCAGAATCGTATGTACTTATTTGAAAAAATTCATCTAAGCTTAATTTGAATATAGTACATACTTTAAAAATTAGCGTAATAGAACAAGTATATTTACAATTTTCAATTCTAGAAATATGTTCTACTGAAACATCTAATATTTCAGCTAACTTTTCTTGAGTTAAATTGTTATTCTTACGAATTTTGATAATAGAACTAGAAATTACTTTTCTAATGTCACTTTCGTTTTTAAAGTATGATAAATAATTCATAATATAATCCTTTCATATGTATATAATAATATTATCAACAATTATATTATTATAATACATTATTTTAATGCTAAATTACATGACTTATTATACTTGTAAAACACAAATAGTAGTTCAATAGGAGGGCAACATGAAAAAGAATAGTAACTTTAATTATTATAGTAATGTTTTAAAAGTTACAAACGATAATTTTGAAAAATATAATTTATCTAGATATATAAAAATTTTTGATAATGGGTATAATAAAAGATTAGAAAAAATATATAAACAAAAATTATATAATCTTGTACTTAATATATGTAATCAGTATATATATAATTATGAATATATATTAAAAAAAGATGAGATAAAATTTTTTTATGAATTTAATTTACAAATGGTAGTAAGGAACTGCATTAGAGAATTGGAAGAAGATATATTAAGATATAAAAAAGAATGCAAATAGATATGTTTTGCATTCAACTTGGTGTTCCCGGTGCGAATCGAACGCACGACCAACAACTTAGGAGGTTGCTGCTCTATCCCCTGAGCTACGGAAACAAAAATATAATAAAAATATTATATCATAAATATTTAATTAATACAATGCTAAAATTTTTACGTAAAAATTAGAAAAATCTCTTTTCTTTTTTTAAAATATGTGATAGAATAAAAATATAGTAATAAAAAGAGGTTTAGATTATGGTAACAAAAGGGTGTACAAATAGCATTGAACTACACACACACACACACACACAAGTAGTTCTTTATTAAAAAATAAAAAAATAGAAG